>ERZ773057.26-NODE-26-length-95545-cov-8.423479_pt1 | contig 95545 bp, 91 predicted proteins | sample MGYA00580629_ERZ773057 | MGnify/ENA primary metagenome ERZ773057 (study PRJEB29015, sample SAMEA2738143) | human oral metagenome | biome: human oral; feature: human-associated habitat; material: saliva | place: China | collected 2163 ...
CAGGCTTCGAAGGCGGCCAGCTGCCGCTGCACATGCGCCTGCCGAAGCTGCGCGGCTTCAAGAACCCGTTCCGCACCGAGTACCAGGTGGTAAACCTGGACCGTATCCAGGAGCTTTTCCCCTCCGGCGGTGACGTAACCGTCGCCGAGCTGGTGGCTAAGGGTGCAGTTCGTAAGAACCAGCCCGTGAAGGTTCTGGGCAACGGCGAGATCACTGTGAAGGTGAACGTAACCGTTGACAAGGCATCGGCTTCCGCTATTGAGAAGATCAAAGCCGCTGGCGGTTCTGTGACCGTCAAGTAGTTTTCACACTACAGGTATGACCCCCGCAGGTTTTTACCCCTGCGGGGGTCGTTCTTTTCCAGTCAGCAACCGCACGGTGTTATTGCACACTAAATCATGCTCAGAGAGTAGAAATAGGCGGTATTCGTGGGCACGGTTATCGACAAACGCCGTGAACGGGTTAGACTGGAAGGTATGTGTTTAACGCACCCGCTAAGGTTAGCCTTAGGGCGTGCACACCCCAAGAATTTCAGGAGGACATGTGCTTAGCGCATTCGGGCGCGTCCTAAAGACCGCCGACTTGCGACGCAAGCTGCTGTTTACCCTGGGCATGATCGTGATATACCGCATGGGCACTTTCATCCCTGCCCCCGGTATTTCCTACGGCACCGTTCAGCAGTGTATCGCCAATAATGGCAGTAACCACGGAATCTATGACATCGTTAACCTTTTCAGCGGTGGCGCCCTGTTGCAGCTGTCTATCTTCGCACTGGGCGTGATGCCGTACATTACCGCAAGCATCATTATTCAGCTGTTGCGTGTGGTCATCCCGCGTTTCCAAGAGCTACACGATGAAGGGGCTCAGGGACAGGCTAAACTCACACAGTACACTCGTTATCTCACTATCGCCCTCGCGCTTCTGAACGGCACCACCATTGTGTCGATGGCCCGCAGCGGCGCACTGATCGGGAACTGCCCGAACATTATCCCCGTTGATGACATCTGGCATGTTCTGCTGATTATTATCACCCTGTGCGCAGGTACCACCGTGATCATGTGGATGGGTGAGCAGATCACCGAACGCGGCGTGGGCAACGGCATGTCACTGCTGATTTTCACCTCCATCGCCTCCTCCTTCCCGAACGCACTTGGCGCTATTGAGCGTCAGCAGGGCGCAATGGTTTTCTGGGCCGTGTGCGGTGTGGGCCTTGTGGTGATGCTCGCCGTGGTCTACGTGGAACAGTCGGTACGCCGTGTACCCGTGCAGTACGCAAAACGGATGATTGGGCGCCGCACCATTGGCGGCACAAGCACCTATATTCCGCTCAAGGTCAATATGGCCGGTGTGATTCCGCTGATTTTCGCTTCCTCCCTGCTGAGCCTACCCGGCATTATCGCCCAGCTGAACACCCCCAATAACGGCTCGCCTCCGCCGGAGTGGGTCAGCTGGATTAACACCTACCTGGTGCGCGGCGATCACCCGCTGTACATTACCCTGTACTTCTTCCTCATCCTGGGATTCACGTACTTCTATGTGTCGGTGACTTTCGACCCGGTTGAAGTGGCGGATAATATGAAGAAATACGGTGGGTTCATCCCCGGTGTTCGAGCCGGCAAACCTACCGAGCGTTACCTCAGCTACGTGCTGAACCGTATCACTCTGCCTGGCTCACTCTACCTGGCGGTTATCTCCATGATTCCGTTGGTTGCGCTGATTCTATTCCAGGCAAACCAGAACTTCCCGTTCGGTGGCGCCTCGCTGCTGATCGTGGTGGGCGTTGGGCTTGATACCCTCAAGCAGATTAACGCCCAGCTCCAACAACGACACTACGAAGGACTGCTTCGATGAACCGTCTGCTGATCGTTGGCCCCCCGGGGGCCGGCAAAGGCACTCAAGCCGTAAAAATCGCCGAGAAACTGAACATCCCGGCGATCTCCACAGGCGATATCTTCCGCAAAAACATTAAGGAAGAAACCGACCTGGGTAAAGAAGCCAAGTCGTATATCGACTCCGGCAACCTAGTTCCCGATTCTGTGACGAACAGGATGGTGCGGGCACGCCTCGCTGAGGCAGACACCGCCAACGGCTTCCTGCTGGACGGGTACCCCCGCAACACCGCGCAGGTGCACGAACTCGATTCGATCCTCACCGAAACTCATCAGCAGCTCGACCGTGTACTCTTGCTGGTTGCTGATAACGATGAGCTCGTGGCGCGTCTGCTGAACCGTGCCGCCGAACAGGGCCGCACCGACGATAATGAAGAGGTTATCCGCCACCGCCTGAAGGTGTACGAAGAGGAGACCGCACCGCTGATCGCGATTTATCGTGAACGCGGCATCGTCAAAGAAGTAAACGGTCTTGGCGAGATCGCTGAGGTGACCGAACGTATCCTCTCGGCCCTTAACTAGCGGAAACCGTGACCCTGTGCCCCCGCAAGAACTTGCGGGGGCACAGCGTTTTAAGCTTGGATAGATACGGCACCCGCCGCACCGCACTGAATGAAGGGTAAACACTGTGGCACGAGTCGAGATTAAAACCAATGCCCAACTGGCGCATATGTCACGCGCCGGGTTAATTACGTCCCGAGCGCTCGACGCAGCGGTTGCCGCCGCCCAGCCAGGAGTGAGCACCGCAGAGATTAACCGCGTCTTCGAAGAGAGCCTGCAGGAGCAGGGCGGCACCTCGAACTTCTACGGCTACTACGACTACCCGGCCAGTATTTGCACCTCTGTAAACCACGAGGTGGTGCACGGTATTCCCGGCGACTACAGGCTCAAAGAGGGAGATATTCTCTCCATTGACGGTGGCGCCTATATTATTGACCCGGCAACCGGTAAACAGTGGCACGGCGATTCAGCACGCACCGTTTTAGTGGGTGAAGTGTCCCAGGAACGGCGTGAACTTTCGGACATCACTCGCGCTGCTATGTGGCACGGTATCGCGGCGTTGGCTACCGCCAAAAAAGTGGGGGAGGTCGGAGTTGCTATTGAAGGGTTCGTGCGTGAGCAGGCGGGGGATAAGTACGGCATTATTGAAGACTATGTGGGGCACGGTATTGGCACCCAAATGCATATGCGCCCAGATGTACTGAACTATGCGGCACGTGATTTAGGCCCGAAAATTAAGCCCGGTATGGCATTCGCTATTGAACCGATGCTCGTCACCGGGGGTATTGCCACACGCGTGCTCCAGGACGACTGGACGGTCGTGACTGCTGACGGCTCTGATGCCTGCCAATGGGAACATTCGGTTGCTGTTCACCGGGACGGGATCTGGGTGCTTACTGCACAGGACGGGGGAGCTAAGGAACTTGCGGAGCTGGGTGTGGAGGTGCGAGAGATCCCCGCCGACTAAGACACCGCCCCACAGCGGACCGTGCGGCTGCTGCACTTGAGGTACCCTCCCACCCGGCTTCCAGAATACCGCCGGGCAACCGGTTCCTCACCTGATGAGGTACTGACCTCACACCACACAGACGACAGGAAGAAACCATGACCGAAACCTTCGCTGGCTGCGCCGCAGCTTCAACCGATTCCACGCCGCGCTCCACCAAAGTACCCGTGGAGATTTCAAGCGTGCGCCCCGAACCGGGAAAAATTGCGCTCAAAGCACCCCGGCGCACAAAACCGCCCAAGCATATTGCCGATTTTGATATGGCGGGGCGCCGTGAATTCCTCAAGGAACTGGGATACCAGCCCTTCCGTGCATCGCAGCTCTCAAAGCACTATTTCGAACGACTGGTTAACGACCCGGCGCAGATGACAGACCTGCCTGCCCGGGACCGTGACGAGATAGTATCCCGCGCAATGCCGCAGCTGCTAACTCCCGTGCGAACCCTAGAAGCTGACGGCGGGGATACCCTCAAAGTCGTACATCGTCTTTTCGACGGGGCGCTTATTGAATCGGTCATTATGCGGTATGACAACCGCGTGACCATGTGTATTTCTTCGCAGGCCGGGTGCGGGATGAACTGCCCCTTTTGTGCCACCGGGCAGCAGGGGCTCACTCGTAATCTTTCGACCGCGGAAATCGTGGAGCAGGTGGTTGCTGGGGCACGCTATCTGAAGCAGATGAAGGGTCTTGACAAGGCCGATGGAGGGTCAGAAGATACCCGCCCGCTGCGCGTCTCCAATATTGTGTTTATGGGCATGGGTGAGGCACTGGCAAACTATAAATCAACGATGGGTGCGGTGCACCGCCTGATCGATCCCGCCCCCGAAGGGTTGGGTATTTCCGCGCGCGGACTGACGATGTCTACCGTGGGATTGGTGCCCGGTATCCGCAAGTTTGAGCTGGAGAAACTGCCGATTACGCTTGCCCTCTCGCTGCACGCGCCGGATGATGAACTGCGCGATGAGCTTATTCCCATTAACCAGCGGTGGAAGGTTGATGAGACTCTGGATGCCGCATACGACTATTACCGCACGACCGGGCGGCGCATCTCAATTGAATATGCGCTGATTCGCGATATTAATGACCAGGGATGGCGCGCCGATTTGCTGGGGAAAAAGCTCGCGCAGCGCGGCCGCGGATGGGTGCATGTAAACCCTATTCCGTTGAATCCGACCCCCGGCTCAAAATGGACAGCATCGCGTAAGGGCGTGGAGCAGAATTTTGTGGAGCGCCTGCGGGCGCACGGTATTCCAACGACAATTCGTGATACTCGTGGTTCTGATATTGATGGTGCCTGCGGTCAGCTTGCCGCCAAGGAAGAAGAATAACAGCAGTGTGTGGTGAAGCATAGCCTCCCAAGTTGTGTTATGGCCGGGCGTGTCGTAAAGTTAATAGCTGGTAGTTTGTGCCGGCGTTAAGTGCACCCATTTTAGGTGTGGAACGCCCCGCGCCGATACTCTCGTATGTCGGCGAGGGCTCACAGCAGAATATTAGATTGCCCGGCGCATTAGGCTCCGGGCACCGACGTTAGCGGAGGATATGGCCAAGAAAGACGGCGTCATCGAAATTGAAGGCCACGTGGTGGAAGCCCTACCTAACGCGATGTTCCGCGTTGAGATGGAAAACGGCCACAAGGTCCTTGCCCACATTTCAGGCAAGATGCGTCAGCACTACATCCGAATCCTGCCTGAGGATCGTGTGATAGTGGAACTGAGCCCCTACGACCTCTCTCGCGGTCGTATTGTCTACCGTTACAAATAAACCCGATGATTAAACGTCGCTTCGGCGGCGTTTAAGTCGTGTTCACAGGGATAAATAGTTCCGCGTTTTGACGGAACCTCTTATCTCGCCAGTTATCAAGTTGCAATCAAAAGGAATGCGATGAAGGTCAAGCCGAGCGTTAAGCCGATCTGCGATAAGTGCAAGGTGATCCGCCGTCACGGTGTGGTCATGGTGATCTGCGAAAACCCGCGCCACAAGCAGCGCCAGGGCTAAGCCCCGGTCGCCATAAACCCACCGAACGGTGGAACCGTCATAGGCACCGCTCCGCATCGTCCCTTATACGGGGCGGAGGCGGATACCTCCGGACTCAGAGGCCGGGGACCGGGTACGCCCGGGCAGTGATGCTATAGACCTCTGGAAAACAACAAGGAGAAGCCAGTATGGCACGTCTCGCTGGAGTTGATATTCCCCGCGAAAAGCGCGTGGAAGTTGCTCTCACTTACATCTACGGCGTGGGTAAGACCCGTGCACACGAAACCCTCGCTGCTACCGGCGTCAACCCTGACACCCGCGTCAAGGACCTGACCGACCAGGAGCTCGTGGCACTTCGTGACTTCATCGAAGGCAACTACAAGGTTGAAGGTGATCTTCGCCGCGAGGTTGCAGCCGATATTCGCCGCAAGGTTGAAATCGGCAGCTACCAGGGTCTGCGTCACCGTCGCGGCCTGCCGGTTCACGGTCAGCGCACCAAGACCAACGCACGTACCCGCAAGGGCCCGAAGCGTACCGTCGCAGGTAAGAAGAAGTAAGCAACGTTGCTCAGCCGGATCATCGCTATCGGCCAACGTATTAGTAAACCTTTGTAGGAGAATCAAAAATGCCTCCCAAGACTCGCGCCGCGGCTGCTCGTAAGACCCGCCGCAAGGTTAGCAAGAACATCGTTGCTGGTCAGGCTCATATTAAGTCGACCTTCAACAACACTATTGTCTCCATTACCGACCCCACCGGTGCAGTGATCTCGTGGTCTTCCGCAGGTGACATGGGTTTCAAGGGCTCCCGTAAGTCCACCCCCTATGCCGCACAGCTGGCCGCCGAAGCCGCTGCTAACCGCGCCAAGGAGCACGGCGTGCGAAAGGTGGATGTATTCGTCAAGGGCCCCGGTTCCGGTCGTGAAACCGCCATTCGTTCGCTGCAGGCAGCAGGCCTAGAGGTCGGCTCGATCCAGGACGTCACCCCCGTTGCGCACAACGGCTGCCGTCCGCCTAAGCGCCGTCGCGTCTAGTAGGGTTCCGTCCCTGTCCCTCGCAGGGCCACCCGTGTTACGGGCTATGCCTTGCGAGCAGAGTACAGACTACCGTCTGCTTCCTGAATCCTGTTTTCCCCAACCTGTGGGCTCATATAGCGGAGTCCACCGAAAGGAAACAAAGTGCTTATTGCACAGCGCCCCACTCTGACTGAAGAGGTCGTAGCGCCGAACCGCTCGCGCTTCACCATTGAGCCCCTTGAGCCGGGCTTCGGTTACACCATGGGCAACTCGCTCCGTCGTACCCTGCTGTCCTCCATTCCCGGTGCTGCCGTGACCAGCGTCCGTATCGACGGTGTGCTTCACGAGTTCAGCACCATTGCAGGTGTGACCGAGGATGTGACCGAGATTATCTTGAACATCAAGAAACTCTCCATTTCCTCTGAGAACGACGAGCCCGTGGTCGCCTACCTGCGGCTGCAGGGCGAGGGTGAGCTCACCGCAGGCGATATTGAGGTGCCCGCCGGTGTAGAAATCCACAACCCGGATCTGCACATCGCTACCCTGAACGATAAGGCGAACTTTAACGCTGAGCTGACTATCGAGCGTGGCCGCGGCTACGTGTCTGCTGCTCAGAATAAAATTGGTGACGCAGAGATTGGCCGTATCCCGGTTGACTCTATCTACTCACCGGTTCTGAAAGTCACCTTCAATGTGAATGCGACCCGTGTGGAGCAGCGCACCGACTTCGACAGCCTGACCCTGGATGTTGAAACTAAGGAAGCTATCGCACCGCGCGATGCCGTCGCATCCGCTGGTAGCACCCTAGTCGAGCTCTTCGGGCTAGCACGTGAACTCAACGTTGCTGCCGAGGGTATTGAGGTTGGTCCGTCCCCGGTGGACGAGTCCATCGCCGCTGATATGGCGCTGCCGATTGAGGACCTGAACATGTCCGTCCGCTCGTACAACTGCCTCAAGCGTGAGGGCATCCACACTGTGGGTGAGCTGGTGACCCGTAGCGAGGCCGACCTCATGGATATCCGTAACTTCGGTGCCAAGTCCATTGATGAGGTCAAGGCAAAGCTTCACGAGCTCGGCCTAGCCCTGAAGGATTCCCCTCCCGGGTTTGAGCCCGTAGTCCGCGCGTTCGACGACGAAGACGGTTCCGGCGAATAATCCCCACGGACCATTCCGACCGTACAGTTCACCCGGTAAACCGGGGTTAGTCAAACTTGGTTCCTAAGCTCTGAGGCTACTGGAGCGACGGAACGTAAACTATGGAGAAATAATTATGCCTACTCCCACTAAGGGTCCTCGCCTTGGCGGTTCCCCGACCCATGAGCGTCTGATGCTCAATAACCTTTCTGCGCAGCTGTTCCAGCACAAGCGCATCACCACCACCCTCACCAAGGCGAAGCGTATGCGCCCGGTGGCGGAGCGTTTCATTACTTTCGGTAAGAAGGGCGATCTCGCTGCTCGACGCCGCGTGCTGCGTTCCATTACCGATAAGTCTGTGGTGCACGAGCTGTTCACTGTGATCGCCCCGGCAATGGCGGAGCGTCCCGGCGGCTACACCCGCATCATTAAGATTGGTAACCGTAAGGGTGACAACGCCCCCATGGCTGTGATTGAGCTCGTGATGGAGCCGGTGGCTACCAAGGGCGCCGTTGCGGAGGCTACCAAGGTTGCTGAAAAGGCTGCTGATGCTCCCAAGGCTGAGAAGGCTGAGGCAAAGCCCGCTGCTGAGGAAGCAGGGAAGTCTGCTGACCTGCCCACGGGTGCTCACCCCCCGCTGGAGTCTGGTGAGGCTCCCAAGGGCTTTGAGGTGAAGGGTAACGCCGACTCAATGAAGTACCATGTGCCCGGTTCCCGCTGGTATGCGAACACTATTGCTGAGATTTGGTTCGACTCGGCCGAGTCAGCTGAAGCAGCAGGTTACGCACCGGCTGGTGGCGCAGCGGCTCAGAAGGTTTCCGCCGAGTAGTCGTGGCGATCATCTGATGCTTTGTGCAGGCCCGCCCCCACGTTCTGTGGGGGGCGGGCCTGCTTTTATATCAATTTGATAAAATTTTACTTATTTTCTCGTTGTAGTTTCTTTACCGGTTGTTTGGCGGGTATGGTGGAAGAGCACTGGCTCACACTCACCGACTCAACCAACCACAAGGAGAATACGATGCTGGCCCTCTGGGAAGCAGGTGTGCAGGAAGACAGCGTTCAGGATTTTGAGATGCAGGAATACGATCCAGCCTTAATAGCCATGCGCTGCGGCGATGATTTCGCTGACGCCGCTATTAGCGTGCGAGCTCCGGGGCTGCGTAGGGTACGTATCGACTTGGCGTATGATGGCTCGTTCTTTAGCGGGTGGGCGAGGCAGCCCAGCCGGGTGACGGTCCAAGGTGTTCTGGAATCTGCGTTGGAACTTATTCTGCGCTCACCCCACCGTGTGACGGTCGCAGGCCGTACCGATGCCGGTGTGCACGCTGAGGCGCAGACTGTGCATCTGGACATAACAGAAGAGACATGGCAGAAACTCACCGGACGTGAGGGTAATCAGGACCCGGCGTGCACCCTGCACCGCCGCCTTACGGGGGCCCTGCGCCGCACGCTGGGGGAGGCCGAGGTAAAATTGGGCCTGCCCATGAGTATGCACGGCGTAATGCAGGGGGCAATACGTATTCACCGCGTGTGCGAGATGCCCGCTAACTTTGATGCACGTTTCTCAGCGACTGGCCGTCGTTATATTTACCGTATTGCCGATGGGCAGCAGGCGGGCCCCGACCCGCTGCGGCGCACCTTCACGTGGGGCGTCCCTGAGAGGCTCACCCCGAGTGTTCTGAACGAGGCCGCCGCAGACCTGTTGGGGTTGCGTGATTTCCTGTCGTTCTGTAAGCCCCGTGAGGGTGCTACGACTATTCGTGAACTGCGGATTCTGAACTTTATGCGCACCGAAGAGGGCCTGATTGAGGCCCATATCGTTGCTGATGCCTTCTGCCACCATATGGTGCGCTCCATTATTGGGGCTCTGGTACTGTATGCCAGCGGCAAGCGCACCCGCGAATGGCTGCGGGGACTGATTGATTCCCCGGCGCGCGATGCCTCTCTGACGTTGGCACCCCCTCAGGGTCTATCATTGGCTGAGATTTATTACCCGGCTCCTGAAGAGTACGGGGCGCAGGCGGAACGTGCCCGCCGGACGCGTACCGCCGCAACCGCGGGGTAAACCGGTCATAGCCCGGCCCCTAAAAGGTGCTGGTTTATTTTAACGTTTAAATCCACACGGATGAGGGTTCCGTGTGGATTAAGCGTTTAAAGTCCTGTATAGTTTTGACAGTTGTGCGTGTTCTACCCGAGCGCGCTCTGCGGCACTGTCTAGTTGCAGGACGTTAAGGTGCCGCGGGGTACGGGCTAGGACGGGCGAGCATTCGGTCCTCACCCGGATTCGTCATGCACGTAGTAATAGGCGTGATACCCAACTAAGCGCCGAATGTACATTTCGAGACAAAGGCCAATATTTTGCGCACTTATACTCCTAAGCCCGGCGAAATTGAGCGCCAGTGGCACATCATTGATGCCACCGACGTGGTGCTCGGTCGCCTCGCAAGCCAGACCGCTATCCTGCTGCGCGGTAAGCACAAGCCGACTTTTACCCCTAACGTGGACACCGGCGATTTCGTGATCATCGTGAATGCTGAGAAGGTCGCCCTGACCGGTGCAAAGCTTGAACAGAAGCGTGCATACCGCCACTCGGGTTACCCCGGCGGTCTGAAGTCCGTTAACTATGCAGAGCTTCTTGAAACCAACCCTGTTCGTGCGGTTGAGAAGGCTGTGAAGGGCATGCTGCCCAAGAACAAGCTGGCTGCACAGCAGATTAAGAAGCTGAAGGTCTACGCTGGCCCCGAGCACCCGCACGCGGCACAGCAGCCCAAGACCTACGAATTCAACCAGGTCGCCCAGTAATTCGGGCCTACGAAGAAACAATAGGAGAAATCGTGGCTCAGAACGAAGAGCAGATCGTAGTCGAGGAAGAGCTGACCAGCTACACCTCGGAATCCGCAGCCCCCGTAGCGGCGGCTGCACAGGCAAGCCGTCCGGCACTGACTGTTGCAGGTGCTGCAGTTGGCCGCCGTAAAGAAGCAGTGGCGCGTGTGCGCGTTATCCCCGGCTCCGGTAACTGGACCATTAACGGCCGCGCCCTGGATAGCTACTTCCCCAATAAGCTGCACCAGCAGGACGTGAACCAGCCGTTCAAGATTCTGGAACTTGAGGGCGCTTACGACGTGATCGCACGCATTAACGGTGGCGGTCCCTCCGGTCAGGCCGGTGCACTGCGTTTGGGTATTGCTCGCGCGTTGAACGAGATCGACCGTGAGAACAACCGTCCCGCGCTGAAAAAGGCAGGCTACCTCACCCGTGACGCACGCGTCATTGAGCGTAAGAAGGCCGGTCTTAAGAAGGCACGTAAGGCTTCGCAGTTCTCCAAGCGCTAATCGCTGGTTCTGCGACAGTTTGCAGGCTCTGCAGCTCTCCTCAGGTGGGGCTGCAGGGCTTTTGCTTTACCTGAAGCTATCGAGGTCAGTCTGGAGCTCTTCTTGCTGCTGCGGTTTAGTAGTGGGATAACAGAGCAGAGGTAGAGCGGCGGTGCGTGCAGAGTGCCCCGTTTGTATGGGCGTTGAAAGACACATATATCACGGGGGAGTAGGCCCACGGTAATAGTACCGCTGAAAGGGCACAGCGGCGGGGCTTGGGTAGTAACCATAAGGGTACGTGTAACTGTAACGGTTGTCACTTAGAGGGTGATTTCGATACAGTTAAAAGGTCATAGTAGACACAACAGGAAGAGACAGTATGACGGAGAAAAACCCCGCAACGGAGCAGGCCACCACTGTAGAAGCTCAGTCCGTTACAGCCCATTCTGTAGGTGAGAAGGCTGTCTTGGAGACCGAAAAAAGTGGCGCATCCACCTCCGATAAGCGGGCAGCCATTAAGCAGGCTCTTAGGCCTCAGCTTCGCCGTACCTCGGTAGTGGAAGACTATGCCGCGGAATTGGACGAAATGGCTTCCTTAACGCACGCACTAAACGGCAGCAAAAAAGACGACAATAAGAGCGACGCCTGGAAAATCGGCTATCCGTACGATACGAAACTGGGGCGTAAAGCCTACGAGAAAGAAAAGCGAGCCCTGCAGATTGAGCTTTTGAAGCTCCAGCTGTGGGCAAAAGCCACGGGTCAGAAAATCCTGATCATCTTTGAGGGGCGCGATGCCGCTGGTAAGGGTGGATCTATTAAGCGCTTTACCGAACACCTGAACCCGCGTGGCGCCCGTGTGGTTGCGCTGGAGAAACCCACCGACATTGAACAGACCCAGTGGTACTTTCAGCGGTACATTAAACACCTTCCCTCAGGCGGGGAGATCGTGATGATGGACCGTTCCTGGTACAACCGTGCCGGTGTTGAACGGGTGATGGGATACTGCACCCAGACGCAGTACTTTGAGTTCATGCGTGAGGTTCCCGACCTGGAACGTATGCTGGTGAACTCCGGCATTAAGCTCATTAAGTTCTGGTTCTCTGTCACCAAGCAGGAGCAGCTGGCGCGTTTTAACTCGCGCCGGACCGACCCGGTGCGGCAGTGGAAGCTCTCACCCACCGACCTTGCCTCACTCGATAAGTGGGATGATTACACTGCCGCCAAGGAGGCAATGTTCTTCTACACTCACACCGGCGATGCCCCGTGGACCGTAATTAAGTCGAATGATAAGAAGCGTGCCCGTCTAGAGGCAATGCGCTATGTGCTCTCGCAGTTCGACTACCCCTCTAAGGACCATGAAGTGGTGGGCACCTGCGACCCCCTTATTGTTCGGTCGGCAACCGATGTATTTGAGGAGGAAGGCGGCAGCGACCCGGAAGGTTTCCCCGTCGTTCAGTAGCCTAGCCCATGTACAAGGGTAGACCCTGAGGCCTGCACCCACCTGGAAAAAGTCACTGACACACCGGGTGGGTGCGGTGCTATAAAACTTTATTGCTATTACACTCCGAATAATACGGGTAATACATAAAAAAATTTAACGAATAATCTATTATCGGGTTGATAGAAGAATGCAGTTGCGTCCCGCAAGTTTTTCCTTGCAGGGCGCAATTAATTTATATAATCTTAATTTTTTAAATGAATATTTAATAAAAATTTTAATGATGTGATCATTGCTATTGACCAAACCTGCCTGAAGAATCTCTCAGTACCCCGTAGAATGGGAGTGTGACTGAAAGACTATTTGGAACCGACGGGGTGCGTGGCCTCGCCAATTCGGCGATCACCCCGGAATTCGCTCTAGAACTTGCCCAGGCAGCAGCTATTGTACTGGGATTCGATACCGTTGCTGACGGGGTACGTCCCCGGGCAGTTATCGCTAACGACTCTCGGGCATCCGCAGACTTCATTTGCGCGGCAATGAAGGCTGGTTTCGCCAGCGCCGGTGTTGATGTGCTTGACGCGGGGGTAGTCCCCACCCCGGCCGCTGCCTACCTGGTGGCCCACACCGACGCTGATTTTGGGGTGATGATTTCTGCCTCACACAACCCCGCTGCCGATAACGGCATTAAGTTCTTAGCACGCGGCGGTCAGAAGCTTGAGGACAAAGTCGAAGACGCCATTGAGCACGTGTATAAGCTCAAAGCGTTCCGGTACCCCACCGGCGGTGCGGTAGGTACTGTGCGTCCGCTCAGTAATGGCGCCTCAGTGTACGTGGATCATCTGGTATCCACCCTATCGGAGGAAAAACCGCTGGCAGGCCAAAAGATCGTGCTTGACTGCGCGAATGGTGCCGCTTACTCCGTCTCGCCCGCCGCATTTGAGGCACTGGGCGCTGAGGTAGTTACTTTAGCTGTGGAACCGAATGGCACGAATATTAACGACGGTGTGGGCTCAACCCACCCCGAGAAGCTGCAAGAAGCCGTCATAAAACACGGCGCCGACATGGGTATTGCTCACGATGGCGACTCTGACCGGTGCCAAGCCGTGGATGAGAACGGCAAGCTCGTGGACGGCGACCAGATTATGGCTATTCTTGCTGTAGCAGCGAAAAACGCTGGCATTCTGGCGCAGGATACGCTCGTGGCGACCGTCATGAGCAGCCTGGGGCTGGAACTATACCTGAAAGAGCACGGCATTAACCTAGTGCGCACCGGGGTAGGGGACCGCTACGTGCTGGAGGCCATGCGCGAAAACGGCTATAACCTGGGTGGTGAGCAATCCGGGCACGTGATTATGAGCGACTATGCAACCACCGGAGACGGTGTGCTGACAGGTCTTCACCTGGCGGCCGAAGTGGCCCGGAGCGGGAAGAAACTATCGGAGCTGGCAGCCCGCATGAAGCCCACCCCGCAGCGCCTTATTAACGTGAAGAACGTAGACAGGGCCGGTGTGAAAACCAATAAGGCACTCACCGCCGCAGTGACTGATGCCGAGAAAACACTGGGGCACAGCGGGCGCGTGCTATTGCGTGCCTCCGGTACCGAGCCGCTGGTGCGGGTAATGGTGGAAGCCGCAGCTCAACAACAGGCTGACGAGGTCGCCCAGCAGCTGGCTGACGTTGTCACTAAAGAGCTGAAACTCGTATAAACCCTATAATGCGCACAGGGCACCGACGGTAATGCTCCGTCGGTGCCCTTTCATTTTTATTGTGTCCCCGTTGTGGGTATGACGCTTTAAAGCAGCTATCCCGCTCTTTCCGGTGGGAAAGAACGGGATAGGTTAAGCCTGTTAAATACAGGTACGAACGGAAAGTTTACTTCTTGGTGGCGAGGGAGTCGCGGATCTCCTTCAGCAGGGACAGCTCAGTGTCTTCCTTATCTTCAGCCTTTTTCTTGCTGATCCTTGCGTTGAGTTTCTTCATAGGCATCACTACCGCGAAGTACAGGGCAGCAGCAACCAGCAAGAAGTTGACAACAGTGGTCAGGAATACGCCAACCTTGATATCGCCAAATGCCAGGAAGTTGTCGTAATTCTGAACACCAACAACCATAGAAATGGCAGGCATCAGAACAGAGTTAACGAGAGCCTTCACGACCTCGTTGAACGCAGCACCCATGATGAAAGCGACCGCAAGGTCAATGACATTGCCACGGAGAATAAAATCTTTAAAACCTTTAAGCATGTGATTAAGGATAACCATAATCAGGTGCAGATTTCGAGAGGCGTCTCAGAATATAGACAAAAACCCTTGTGTTTTTATTCACAGATAACTTTCTGGAAATGCTCAGCAGTCTATCAGAGATGCATTTATTAACCGCATAAATTCGAGCATAAGAGGGGACACACTCTCCATATGTGCCCCCTCAGTACTTCACTAAATATACAGTTAAGCCTGTCGTTCAGGGTGAGCCCTCAGCGACGGTCAGTCACCGCTCTAAGACTCCTCATAATTCGGGGCAGCCCCCGTGCCAAAGAACTCCTCCAAAGTTCCCGCTCCCGAAGCTGTGTACTCCTTGGCAAGCTCAACACCCAAATACCGGTAGTGCCACGGCTCAAAAATGTAGCCAGTAATACCCTGCTGCTGCTGAGGGAAGCGCAAAATATAGCCGTACTCGGGGGCGTGCTCGGCCAGCCACCGCCCAGCCTTCGTGTCCTTATAGCACTCTTCCAGCAAGCACCCCTCCTGCGCCGACCCAAAATCAATGGCAAGACCAGTCTGATGCTCCGAATATCCGGGGCGGGCCGAGAGCGTATCTGCCTTCTGCTTGCCGTTCACCTCAACCCAGTGCTGATAGGTCTGCTGCTGTACTGCGTACGAACGGTAGGCGCTGCTAACCGTCAGCTCCACACCCTCCTGCTTCGCAGCCCGCATCATTTTCTTCGCTGCTTCGGCCGCCTCAGCCCGCAGCTGGTGTCCCTCAAAATCTACCAGGTCCTCAGGCTCCCACTCCTTAGGGGAGAACGGGCGCATCTTGTTCACAATCACTCTTAACGACCCTGGGTTTGTCTCGGTGCTCGCCGATGCGGCCGAAGGGCTGGAGCCAGCCGCAGCCGTTGAGCCCGCACCACCCGACCCTTCAGAAGCGGAACCAGTGGAAGAAGCCGAGTTTGCTGCATTCGAAGCACCATCACCCGAGCCGCAGGCCGCCAATAATAAGGCGCCAGCTCCGCCGCCAGCGAGAGCAAGCGCGGTACGGCGCGAAAAAATATCGGCTGTTCGGTGCACGGTCATAATATCTCCATTCGTCGGTGATGCGCACGCCACACGAACGCATCTAGTTTTTACGCAAAAGCACCCGCTGCACGCTGTGGTTAGCGTCCTTTTGCAGTATCAGGTGGGCGCGGGCACGGGTTGGAAGTACATTATGTACCAGGTTTGGCTCGTTAATGGACTTCCAGATACCGGTAGCAACCTCTGCCGCTTGCGTATCGTCCAGCTCAGCATAACGCCTAAAATACGAATTGGGGTTAGAAAACGCCGAAGAACGCAAGGAAAGGAAACGTTCCACGTACCAGCGTTGAATATCTTCAGTGAGCGCATCCACGTAGATGGAGAAGTCGAAAAAATCACTGAGCGTCAAATCCGATGTTTCGGGGCCTTCCGTACCGGCGGGGGCGAGCACGTTCAGCCCCTCCAGGATCAGCACGTCCGGGGTGTTCACCTCAATCCGCTCATCGGGCAGGATATCGTAATACAGATGCGAGTACTTGGGTGCCGAAACCTGCGGCACACCCGATTTGACGGCGGATACAAACTCCAGCAGGGCTCTGCGATCGAAAGACTCGGGGAAGCCCTTACGGTGCATAATGCCGCGACGCTGCAGCTCGGCATTAGGGTACAGGAAGCCGTCAGTGGTGACGAGCTGCACCTTCGGGGTGGAAGGCCAGCGGCGTAATAACGCCTGCAACACGCGGGCGGTTGTGGACTTGCCCACAGCGACCGAGCCCGCCACACCAATAATGAACGGTACCCGCCGCTGCGAAACCCCCAAAAAATCGTTCGTCATATGGTTCAGCGACGAGGCGGCGTTCACATACAGGTTCAACAGGCGAGACACCGGAAGATACACCTGCTGCACCTCTTCAAGGTCTATCGTCTCGCCTAAACCCCTTAAGTCTTCGATCTCTGCGCCGGTCAGCGGCACCGATATTTCGGCGGAAAGACGCGACCAGCGGGTGCGTTCCAGCTCGGTAAAACGCGACCAAGCGGCAGAAGTAGATGCTGAGCTCATGACCTCAAGTGTAGGGTTTTTGTCACCGGCGCGCTAAACCGGGCCCTTAGCGCCCCCGACAGGGAACAACGCCCCGGGGGTGTGGTGCACCTAACGAAAAGAAACGGGGGTGGTGAACCCCATTGTGCTCACAGGCCCAACCGGCCCCCAAACGCGCAGAGAACCGCTAGCAATAAGATAGACTTTTGAGTATGTGTGGAATCGTTGGATACGTAGGTCTGGGCTCAGCACCAGACGGTCATAAATTTAGCCACAATGCATATGATGTGGTTCTAGAAGGTCTACGCCGCCAGGAATACCGCGGCTATGACTCTGCCGGTGTTGCGCTCGTATGCCCCGACGGCATCGAATTCCGCAAGAAAGCGGGCAAGCTCATTAACCTGGAGAACGAGGTTGCGCAGGCTCCTCTGACCGAATCACGGATCGGTATCGGGCATACCCGTTGGGCCACCCACGGCGGGCCCACCGACACTAATGCGCACCCGCATGTGGTCGATCACGGCCGCCTTGCGGTAGTGCATAACGGTATTATTGAAAACTTCGCTGAACTGCGCACCGAACTGCTCGCTGAAGGGGTCGAGTTCCAGTCCCAGACCGATACCGAGGTAGCTGCCGCACTGATCGCAAGCAGCTATAACAAGCTCGGCACCGGTAACTTGACCGAGGCCGTGCGCGTGGCATCAAACCGTATGGAGGGTGCGTTCACAATCCTTGCGGTGCACGCAGACCACCCCGACCAGGTGGTGGCAACCCGCCGCAACTCCCCGCTGGTGATCGGATTAGGGGAGAACGAGAACTTCCTGGGCTCTGACGTTTCGGCGTTTATCGATCACACCAAAGAAGCCGTGGAGATGGGGCAGGATCAGATTGTCACCATCACCAGCACCGACTACTCGATTATTGACTTTGACGGCAACCCCGCCGAAGGTAAACCTTTCCACATTGAATGGGACGCCGCAGCGGCGGAAAAGGGCGGCTACAACTCGTTTATGGAGAAGGAAATCCACGAGCAGCCCACCGCCGTTGAGCAGACCCTCATGGGACGCATGGACGAAAAAGGCAACCTCGTTCTGGACGAGCTCAATATCGATGACTCCGTGCTGCGCTCGATCGATAAGATCATTGTGGTGGCCTGCGGTACCGCAGCGTACGCGGGACAGGTTGCGCGCTACGCTATCGAGCACTGGTGCCGTATCCCCACCGAGGTCGAGCTCGCTCATGAGTTCCGCTACCGCGACCCCATCGTGAACGAGAAGACCCTGATTGTGGCTCTCTCGCAGTCCGGCGAGACCATGGATACCCTCATGGCGGTGCGTCACGCCCGCGAGCAGGGCGCTAAGGTCATCTCCATCTGCAACACCCACGGCTCAACCCTGCCGCGTGAATCCGATGCGGCGCTGTACACCCACGCTGGACCTGAGATCGCGGTTGCATCAACCAAGGCGTTCCTGGCGCAGATTACCGCAGCATACCTGCTGGGTCTGTACCTGGCGCAGCTTCGCGGCAATAAGTACAAGGACGAAATCTCCGCCATCCTCGGTGAGCTGCAGAAGATGCCCGCCAAGATCCAGAAGGTGATCGACAACGATACCCTCGTGAAAGAACTCGGCGCCGAGATGAAAGACACCTCTTCGGTGATCTTCCTGGGCCGCCACGTTGGGTTCCCCGTTGCTCTTGAAGGCGCGCTTAAACTCAAAGAGATCAGCTACATCCACGCCGAAGGCTTCGCCGCCGGCGAGCTGAAACACGGTCCTATCGCCCTGATTGAAGAGGGCCAGCCCGTTATCATCATTGTGCCCTCCGCGCAGGGGCGTGAATCCCTGCACGGCAAGGTCGTCTCCAATATTCAGGAAGTGCGCGCCCGTGGGGCATTCACCATCGTGATCGCCGAAGAAGGAGACGAAGCCGTCAAGGACTACGCGGATCGTCTGATCACTGTTCCCGCTGCGCCTTCTCTGCTGCAGCCTCTGCTGGCCACCGTGCCGCTGCAGATTTTTGCGTGCGCACTTGCTGAGGCGAAAGGACTGGACGTTGACCAGCCCCGTAACCTCGCCAAGTCGGTGACCGTAGAGTAGCGCAACCCCGCTCAGCCAGGGACTGCCACAAGCGTCCGGCGTGCACCCCAGGTGCTGCCGGGCGCTTTCTTATACCAGCCCGAAACCCCACTCTGCTGCAGCTACATGCCCTAATAGGCACCCCACACCCGGAAAAATAGTCTGCAGCGGTGCTGAGAGCAAAGCGAAATCTGTTGAAACTCACACAACCTAGCTAGACTTAACATAAAACACCGCATCGGGAAGAAGGTGAGAGATGATTATCGGCATCGGCGTAGATACCGTCAATATCGAACGATTCGAGCGGATAGTGACCGAAACCCCCGCCTTCGTGCGACGCGTCTTCACCGCCAGCGAGCGCACCCGCAACCTACGCTCCCAAGCCGTACGGTTCGCCGCGAAAGAAGCCCTCGCCAAAGTTCTCGGCGCACCCGCCGGGCTTAACTGGCAAGATTGCGAAGTAGCCAGCACCGAATCCGGCCAGCCCTACCTGGTGGTCAGCGGAACTATCGCGGCCCGCGCCCGCTCGCTCGGCATTAATCGCCTGCACCTGAGCCTCACTCACGACGAACCTGTGGCCGTGGCTATCGCCACCGCAGAATACCTCAACACCAGCGAACTGGAGCACCTGCGCCGGTTCAACCCCGAAAGCTATCGCATTACTGTGCTCGCCCCAGAGCCCCCAGGCGAAACACCGTAGAAACGTGTGAGGGCACCAGCCTAAGGAGAGGCCATGAAACTCATCTACACCGGCGAAAGCATCCGCGAAGCTGAAAAGCCATACGTGCAGGCACCCGATTATAACGGCTACCTGATGCAGCGCGCCGCCGATGCGCTCGCCGAAGAAGCATACGATACCCTCGTTAGCCACGGGGCGCCGCCGCACAGTGGGCGTGTGCTGCTGCTGGTAGGGCCCGGCAATAACGGTGCCGACACCGTGTATGCGGGGGTGCGGCTGCACCGGCTTGGGTACAGTATTGACGCGGTGCTGTTTGACCCCACGGGGCGTAACCTTGAGCTTATCGCCCGTGAGGCTGGGGAAGGCACCCGGGTGTTGCACACAGAGCAGAGCCTGCGTAATATCTCCGACTACTCATTAATCATTGATGGGATCCTCGGCACCGGTGCGCGCGGGCCTGTGCGCGGGGAAGCGGGGGAGTACCTGGGGTATTTGCGGTCCCTGCAGCAGCTGGGCACACTACCGCCCGTTATCGCCTGTGACATCCCCAGTGGGGTAGACAGCAACGACGGCACCCTGAATGAGCCGTCCCTTGCGGCGGTGCGTACCGTCACCTTCATTGGGCATAAGCTGCCGACTGGCACCGGCACCGCCGAACACTGCGGCAGCATTCGGCTGCACACCCTGGGGGTGCCGCACGCCCTTGATAACACCGAACCGGCGCTGCGGGTGCTAGAGACCAAAGATTACCGTCGTGAGCTTGAGACCCCCACCGTAGAATCACACAAATATACGCGGGGAGTGGTAGGGATGCTCACCGGAACACCCGAATACCCGGGCGCGGCACTCATGAGTGTTCATGCGGCCATTAACACCGGGGCGGGTATGGTGCGCTTCAGTGTGAATGACGAGAAATTACACGCCCTGATGCTCGCCCACAACCCCGAAACCGTGTGTTTCAGCGGGCCTGCACGCCAGCAGCAGGTGCACGCCTGGGCCGGGGGCAGCGGCACCACGTCGAGTGAGCCCACCAACCGATACCTCATTGAGGCCCCTGAACCGGCGGTACTTGACGCCGGGGCTGTGGATACCGTGGCGGAGTACCTGCTCACCGGTAAACGCCTCACCGCCCATAAAATACTCACCCCCCACGCCGGTGAGCTGCAGCGGCTGCTGGCGGCGCTCGCCAACGGGCTGGCGGGGCGGTGGGCCGATCTGATGCGGAACACCCCCGCCCCCAGCAGGGACGATATTACCCGCCAGCCGCTGCGGTGGGTGAAAACCGCTGCCGCGCTTACCGGGGCAACCGTTATGCTCAAAGGCGGGTATAGTCTGATCGCCTCGCCCGCAGACACCGTTTACAGTGTGCGCGGGGCTACCGCCTGGTTGGCCACTGCTGGCAGCGGAGACACTCTCACCGGTATTTTAGGGGCACTATTGGCGCAGAAAGTTGCCGCCGCTGCACAGCGCGGCACACCGCTAGAGGATGACGTCTACGCGCGTGTTGCCGCTTTGGCTGTGTACCTGCATGGCCGGGCGGCCCTCGCCTCATTGGGTGGGCGCAGGGGCCCGGTACCGCCCACACGGGTGGCTCAGAGCCTACCACAGGCGATTGCAGAACTGCTGGAGTACTAGCAGTGAGACAGAAAAATAATGCTGTGCCTGCCAGCTGATATCAGCTGGCGGGCACAGCATCCTAGTCTGCGGCGGCGGTAAGAGACGCCGTTTGTTTGTGATGTTTAGTACGCCCCGTCCTTGGCGAATACGGCGCGTACTGTGCGCGCTAAAATCACGAAATCGGTGGTGAGTGACCAGTTCTCCACATAGTACAAGTCGAGGCGTACCGACTCTTCCCAAGAAAGATCGCTGCGGCCAGAAACCTGCCACAGCCCCGTAATACCGGGTTTGACCAGCAGGCGACGGTACACCATCTCCTCGTACTTTTCGACCTCTTCAGGCAGCGGCGGACGCGGGCCCACCAGTGACATATCACCCTTGAACACGTTCCACAGCTGCGGCAGCTCATCAATCGAGTATTTGCGGATAAACCGCCCCACCGGGGTGACTCGCGGGTCGTTCGCCATCTTAAAGAGCAGTCCGTGCCCCTCATTTTGCGCCGCCAACTGTTTTTTAATTTCTTCGGCGTCGGTGCGCATCGACCGGAACTTCACCATCTTAAACGGCTGGCCTTTAATACCCACACGCTCCTGGAAGAAGAACACGGGGCCTCTATCGCTTTTCACCACAAGCGCCACAATAGCGAACAGCGGGAAAAGCAGCAGCAGCCCCAGACCCGAGCAGACCACATCAATACTGCGTTTTGCGAAGGCCGAAGCGCCCGTAATACGCGGGGTTGAGACGTGCACCAGCGGCAGACCGTTCAGCGGCTGAATGTGCATGCGCGGGCCCGCCACGTCGGTGGTGGCTGGGGCCATAATCAGTGAGATGCGGGCATCAGCCAGTTTCCACCCCAGCTGCCGCATCTGGTTGGGGGTCAGGTGGTGGCCGTTCGAGACCGCCACCATGTGAATATTGTTCTCCTGCACCGCCTGCATAATCTTGGCGGGGTCGGTGCTGTACCCCAGCACCGGCAGGTTATCGCCAGCAACAACCGTGCCCTCGGGAAGGCCCGGCAGGTAGAACGCGGTGGGGCACAGCCCGGAGGCGATCACGCTCCCCAGCGCCTGGTGCAGGTGACGCCCGGTGATGACGTCGGAGATAATAAGGACGCGGGTGAGCGCGCGGCCTCTTTTACGCCACCGCACTAGTCCCTGCCGTAGCAGCCACCGCATAAACGCCAGGGAGATAATGCCCAGCGGGTAGGAAATCAGCATGTACAGGCGGGTGAATTCCACCTTCAAGAAGAAGGCGACAATGATGATCATGCAGAAACAGTAGGTGGTGCCCCGCGTGACAAGCCGGTACTCCTCTGTACCGAACCCCAGAACCCGCACACTGCGGGAGCCGTTAAATTGCAGGAAAAGCCACCACATGATGATCATGATGATATCTAAGGTGATGTAGTCAAACGGGATGTATTCGCGGCCCATGACGCTAAACGGCCAGAGGTTAATGGGGGGAAGATCCACCTGCTCGAAGCCAAACCGGAAAATGTGCGCGCTCACCACGGAGAATGCGATCGCTATAAGATCAACCAGGTACAGGGCGTGCACGACTTTCGTGTGCCAGGTTTTCTTCATGACATAGGCGCTATCCCATATTTTCTTAAGGTTGTCTTGAATCCCCAAAATTCAATAACCTTCCCCGGACCGTGGAGCCGATAGACTGGTTCCGCGCCGTGGCGGCAGACCCGCCCGGCGTGAACCTATTGTTTTTGCCAGTGCTGTGTTTGTGTGAGTGAGTGGAAACGCGTTTCAGAAGCCGAACACTGCCGGGGCAGGATCAGGTAACGAGAGAACAATCGGCTGTCAGCGAAAACGTATCCATTCATTATTTTAGGGCTACAAGGCCCGCGCATATTCACACAAAACCCGTTAAGTTGAGTGAAGTCGGTCACAGGACGTGCGTGTGGTGGGGAGACAGCGCCGCATAACGCCTGCTGGCGCGGAAGGCAGGTGCGGGTACTCGCTGCGGCAGGCAGCGCCCGCAGGGGCCTAAAGGCAGCAGTGCGTGAGGTGCGCTGGTACATCTTCTTAGTCTATCCGCTCATGCTTATAAGTCATGAGTCAGGAACGAAAACCGGTCAGTTCAGCCCGGTCGAGCACAAAATCAATCAGCGGTTCGTAACGATTCGGCGGAACATTATCATCCATCGGAACACACACCGGTAAATCACCCTGCTCCGCGGCAATAAACAGCCCCGGGTCGTTACAGTCGGCAATACCGAGCGTCGGCAGCTTCTGCTGCGATGCCGTATACCCCGCCATCCCGTGATCGGAAACCACAAGATCGGGCAGCTCGCCGCGCTCACGAAGCTGGGCGAGGGCGATGCGCATCGGCCCGGGGAAATGCGTATGCTGCAGGTTCCCGTACTGCTCAAACATCACCACACCCATGATCTGGCGAATATCGCCGTCCAAAAACCGCTCACCCTGCTCAATACGCAGCACCGTGGCCCCGGCGCGTTCGGCGACGCGCGCCAGCTCAGCATAAATGGGGAAAAGCCCGGCGGGATGACCGGTGGCGAACAGGATTTTCTGGCGGGCGCGTACCGCATCGCCAAAAATACGGGCATACTCTTCGAGAGCATCAATGCACTGGGCGGCACCAATCGTATCTTGCCCCTGAACATGCGAGCGGTCAGGGTTCAGGCCAGCACGGCGTACCATAACTTCAAAAACTTCGTCGTAGGTCCAATCCTTTGACCAGATCACCCCGAATTCGAGGTGCTCATTATGATCAAGGAAACCTTGAATATGCGAAAGGTTATTCTCGCGTGGGGTGGCAACATCACCCGTGATACGGGCGGAATCAAGGTAAGCGGCGAACTCGTGCCGGGTCATAGGGAATGTCATGGGTACAGTGTAGCTAATGGAGATGGGGTTCCCCGGTGAGACGAGCGCGGCCGGTTAGCTCACTGCGGAGAGCGCATCCGCATACGCCGCCAGAGTTTTCTGTGCCGTAGCCTCCCAGCTGAAGGAGCGCGCCCGCGCCGCCGCCTGCGCCCCTAGGGTGAGCCGAAGCCGCGGGGCACGAACCATACGCTCAATGGCCACCGCCCAATGCTGCGGGGTACGCGGGGCTACCAGCAAACCGGAGACATGGTTCTCGACCGCATACCTCAGTCCATCAACGTCGGAGGCCAGCACCGCCGCACCAGCGGCCTGAGCCTCTAAAGCCACCAGCCCGAACGACTCGGATGAGGACGGGGAAGCCACAATATCGGCCCGCCGGAAGATCTGCGCCAGCTCACTCGCCGGAACAGGGGGCCGTAAATGCACCCGGTCCGCCACCTGCAGCTGCGCGGCGCGCTGAAGGAGCAGCTGCTCATAGTCGGAGTCGGAACGGCCAATAATATCGAGTTCAACCAGCAGGTCATCAGGGAGCAGCCCCAGCGCCTCGACCAGCAGGTGCGGGCCTTTAAGCGGCTGGGGCCTGCCTGCAAAAACGATACGGGAGCGAGTATCCGACCCCTCATTCTCGGCGTGTACGCCCGCAACGGGGCAGAAAATACTCGTATCAACCCCCGGAGTAATCACCCGCAGCCGTGAAGGGTCAGCCCCGTAGTACCCCTGCAGCTGGTCGGCCTCAACCGGGGTGTTCGCGATAATGAGGTTTGCCTCGACAATAATGCGGCCCTCTTCAGCTCGCCGGTACCCCGGCTCCGCAGGCTCGTTGGCACCACGGTGCGCGTCCTTCGCCGCCGCCGTAGTATGCGGGGTAAAAAGAACCGGAACGTTCGTTCTGCTGCCTGCGGTGGCTGTTGCATAGTGTGCCGCAGCGTTTAGCGCGGCAACACCCGAAAGCCAATAGTGCGCGTGGATCAGCTGCGGTACCCACTGCGCCGCCTCCACCGCCGCCTGCGCAAAACCGCCGGTGAACTTCGGTAAATCATTCTTCGCGGCCCCGCGCGTTCCCGAAACCGGCACATAGTGCACGCGACACCGCGGGTGCTCAGGGGCCGCCGAGCGTTCTGCCGCCCCATCCCCAAAATCTAGGGTAAAAACCTCAATACGCAGGGCGGGGTCAGCGGCGAGCATTGCCTCCACCGAACGTGCAATGTAAACATTCATGCCCCCGGCATCGCCGCTGCCAGGCTGAGCAAACGGGTCGGTGTGCATTGAAAAAACATGTACCACGCGGGCGGCGGTCTCAGAGGAAACACGGGAGGGCGGGGTTGAAATACTCACCCGCACAGTCTACCGCGCCGCACCGCACCCACCCCAAAAACACCCGCACCCAAGACGGCATGCCGGCACATAGCCAGCGCACAGCCAGCACTTACACTCCGCCTAGCCGCATTGTGCATGATGGAAGAAACCCCGCACGGTAGAAAAACCCTGAAAAACGCGGTGACTAGGGCGTATGACCGCTGGGGGAGTCCACGATAAAATATAAAGACACCGGTGTACACCGCCCAGCAGGTCACCTAAAGGCACAACTAAACCGAGGTACAGAGAATGAACACCCCCGAAAGCGCCATTCCCGGAACCCCCATCGCCAACGTCCAGCTGCAACCCGGCGAAGCCGAACGAGCCGCCATTATCGATCTGAGTGCTGTTGAACATAACGTGCGCACCCTCAAACACCGTATTGGTGAGCGGCAGCTCATTGCCGTCGTCAAAGCCGACGCCTACGGGCACGGCGCCTACCCGGTTGCCCGTTCCGTTCTTGAAGCGGGCGCCGACATGCTCGCGGTGGTGCACGTCTCCGAAGCTCTTGAACTGCGTTCCGAAGGTATAGAGGCACCCATTATTGCGTGGCTCCACACACCCCGCACCGACTTTGAGGAAGCCATCGAAGCAGACGTTCGCCTGGGTGTATCCGGCTGGGACTTGGAAGCGATCGCCATCGCCGCGGCCAAACTGCGCATGCGTGCCATAGTGCACCTCAAGGCCGATACCGGGCTGGGCCGTAACGGCTCCACCGACACCGAATGGCCTGCCCTTATCTCCCGCGCCGCCGAGCTTGAAGCCGCCGGGCTGATCCGAGTGGAGGGCATTTTTACGCACTTCGCCGTGGCCGATGAACCCGAACGCGCCGAGACCGCGCAGCAAACCGAGAAGTTTAATAAATTCGTAGCCGCCGCCCGCGCCGCCGGGCTCACCCCCGACCTCATCCACTTGGCGAACAGCCCCGCCACCCTCACCGGAGCATCCGAAGAGTACAACACCCCTGAGGCTGTGCTCGGTAATGCTGTCCGCTGCGGGCTGGCTATCTACGGGCTTTCACCGTTGGCGGGGGTGAGCGCTCAGCAGCTGGGGCTGCGCCCCGTCATGACCCTCACCGGGTATGTGAGCGCCGTCAAAGAGGTACCCGCCGGGCAGGGCGTCTCGTACGGGCTGCGGTACACCACCGACAAGCCCACCACCCTCGCGCTCATCCCGCTCGGCTACGCCGACGGTGTGCCGCGCATTGCCGCGAACGCCCCGGTGCGTATTTACCCGCGGGACGCCGAGGCGAAAACCTACCGTGTGGTTGGCCGCATCGCCATGGACCAGCTGGTGGTAGACCTTGGTGAGCCGGGGCTTTCCAACCCGGAACTTGGCTACCTGGGTGCGCGGGCGGTCCTGTTCGGTGCCAGCCCCAACCCGCCCGTGGAGGAGTGGGCTGAGGCCTCCGAGACCATTAACTATGAGGTTGTTACCCGCATCTCTCCGCGCGTGATCCGTATTTATAGCGGCGGCACCTGGATTGAACGCGAAATTGATGTGCTGCACTCCTTGGACGAGGCGCTCAAAGACATAGACACCAGCGTTCCCGAAGGTGCACAGTAATGTACGCCGCTGAGGCTATAGACCTTGAGGTGACAGACCCGGCGCACACGCGCCGACTGGCCCACGCCCTCGCCCGGATGCTGCGCGCCGGGGATGTGCTGCTGCTCTCGGGTGAGCTGGGGGCTGGGAAAACCACATTTACCCGCTCATTAGGGGAGGGGCTTGGCGTGCGTGAAGGGGTTATTTCGCCCACATTCGTGCTCTCACGCGTGCACCCTAGCCTGCCGGACGGTCCCAGAGCTGGCGGGCCTGACCTGGTGCATGTGGACGCCTACCGGCTCTCAAGCGCCGAAGAACTTGACGACCTCGACCTGGAGTTTTCCCTGGACACCTCGGTGACCGTTATCGAATGGGGGCGCGGCAAGGCCGAGCACCTGAGCGATTCACGCCTGGAACTGGACTTTACCCGGCTGCACGGCGCCCACACGGCACTGGAATACGCCGCCGGGGAGCAGGGCGAATTCGACTGGGACGCGCAAGATGACGCAGACACAGACACCCCGGAGGCCCGCCTGCTGCGGGTGCGCGCCATCGGGCCTCGCTGGGAGGGGCACGCTGCACATGAACTGTACCGCGCCCTGCAGCAGGAGTAACGGTCACACCATAGTCAGGGGAGCAGGTGCACAAAGACCGGCAGTGCACGCTCTGCTGACTGGGGCGGCGGGCGCGTTAGAATTGATGGGTGCTAGTACTTGCCCTTGATTCATCAGCTACCGCATCCGTAGCGCTTGCTCGCATCGACAGTGACGCACCGGGTGCGAGCGCAGAGATTCTCGCCAGCTACGAGAGCGAAGACACCCGCTCCCACGCCGAGGTGATGGCCCCCTACGCCGCTCAGGTTTTAGCCGATACGGGGCTGGACGGCGCCGCCGTGGATGCGGTGCTCACCGGCACCGGGCCGGGCCCGTTCACCGGGTTGCGCGCCGGTATTATGACCGCCCGCACTCTCGGGTTTGCTTGGAATAAACCAGTGTATGGGCTTATGAGCCTGACTGCCATAGTAGAACGAGCGTTCGCTGACGGTGCTTTCCGTGACTCCCTGACGGCAGCCAATAACGGTATGAACCGTGCAGCGCATGAGACGCTAGTTGCCTCGGATGCCCGACGCCGTGAAATCTACTGTGCGCTTTTTGCCGTCACCGAGAATGGCTATTCGCTCGCCGCAGGCCCGTCGGTTGGGCCCGCCCACCAGACCCATGCACCCGCATCCGACCCGTCAGACCCCGCCGCACCCGCACTAGGGTACGGGGCAGGGCTGTACGCCGAGGCACTGACCGCCTCCGGCTGGAATGTGCTCAAAGACTACGCCCACCTGCACCCCACCGCAGCGGACTTGGTGAAAGCTGCGGCGCGGTGCGGGGTAAAAAATCTCAGCCGCGATACGCAGGCGCTGTACCTGCGCGAATCGGATGCGAAAGTACCGGCCGCCATGCTCGCCCGCACCGCCAGCGCCCAGCCCCCGCATGGGCAGCAGAATACAGGCGAGCCACAGAAAACACGCGGGCAGCAGCCCGCCCCAGCAGCACCCGCACGGGAGCCGTGATGCCGCCGACCCCAGACCACCCGGAACCGCAGCTGCCCACCCGCCTGGGGGAAGACACTACCCTGCGGGCCGCACAGCTGCAGGACGTGCCCGACCTGCACACCCTTGAAACCCGGCTTTTCCCGGCAGACGCCTGGGCTCTTGACATGTTCCTGGCCGAAGTAGGGCACCCCACCCGCAGCTACTACGTGCTCGAACATGACACCGGCTCTGGCCCCAGCATTATCGGCTACTGCGGGGTGATGGTCGTGGGCGATACCGCCGATGTGCAGACCATCGCCGTACTGCCCGAACATGAAGGGAACGGGTACGGCCGTGCCATGTTAGAGACCATGCACACCCGCTCCCGCCAGCAGGGGGCCGAACGCATCCTGCTGGAGGTGCGCGCCGACAACCCGCGCGCCCAACGCCTCTACCGGCGTAACGGGTACACGCGTATTCACGTGCGGCCCCGCTACTACGACGACGGCACTGACGCGCTCATTATGCTCAAAGAACTCACGGCACCCACCGCGCCGGTGGCGACCGTACACCCACCCGCCACCGGTGAACACCCCACAGCACCGCACACTGCAAAGGACAGAACTCCATGACAGCTACTGAACCACTCGTTCTGGGCATCGAATCCTCCTGCGACGAGACCGGCATCGGTATTGTTCGCGGCTCAAAACTTCTGACCAACACCATCTCCTCCTCCATGGAAGAACACGTGCGGTTCGGTGGTGTTATCCCAGAAATCGCCTCCCGCGCGCATCTGGAGGCCATGCTCCCTGCCTTGGAGAAAGCCCTGACCGAGGCGGGAGTGAACCTTAGTGATATTGATGCGATCGCCGTGACCGCTGGCCCGGGACTGGCCGGGGCGCTCATGGTGGGTGTAGCGGCGGCGAAAGCGCTCGCGGTAGCCACCGGCAAACCGTTGTATGGGATTAACCACCTGGTGGCGCATGTTGGGGTGGGGCTTCTGGACGATAACGGCACCAGTGACGGGGTGCGCCTGCTGCAGAACGCCGAAGCTGGCGGGCTGGGGGCGTTGCTGGTCTCGGGCGGGCACACCGAGATTTTGCAGGTGCGTGACATTACATCGGATGTGCGTCTGCTGGGGGCTACCCTGGATGATGCTGCGGGAGAGGCATACGATAAGGTTGCGCGCCTGCTGGGGCTTGACTACCCGGGCGGCCCCGCTATTGATCGTGCTGCGAAGGATGGTGACCGCACGGCGTTCACTTTCCCGCGGGGGCTCTCGGCGCGTAAATTCATGGGAAGCGCCGAAGAGCCGGGTCAGCACCGCTACGATTTTTCGTTTTCGGGCCTGAAAACGGCGGTTGCGCGCGTAGTTGAGGGGCTCACCGCGCGCGGCGAGATGGTTCCGGTGGCTGATATTGCGGCGTCTTTCCAAGAGGCTGTGGTGGATGTTATTACGAAAAAAGCAACACTTGCCTGCACCGAGCAGGGGATGGATACTTTGCTGCTGGGCGGGGGCGTGGCGGCGAATTCGCGGCTGCGGCAGCTGCTGGCGGCACGGTGCGCTTCTGCGGGGGTGCGCCTGATTATTCCCAAGTTCACCCTGTGCACAGATAACGGGGCGATGGTCGCGGCCCTTGGGGCGCAGCTGGTGGCGGCCGGCCATGAGCCTTCAGGGGTCGGGTTTACCGCGGATTCATCGCTTCCAGTGACGACGGTCTGCCTGTAGACCCGTGTTCTGCTGCCTGTTGCCAGCATGGGCACGTGTGCGGGTGGTGTGGGTACCACATGCCGCTAGTTGAAAAAACCTTCAAGTGAAATATTCATCTTAACCCACAACGGTTATAAAAGCCCATGTCAGTGCCTTTAAGGTTACAATTCTTCTTAAACGCTCATTAATGATAAATCTAAGGTTTATATTGTATTTTCCTGCGCGTTTGGCGTGTTTAAGGAGTGTAACCACATGAAAATGATGAGGAAGCTAGGCACAGCCCTCTCAGCAGTGAGTATCGTGGCGGCCTCGTGTATCACCACAGCTCCCGCCGTGGCGGATGATGAAAACCAGCAGGCACCCTGCCAAGATGTTGAGGTTGTTTTTGCACGCGGCTCCGGGCAGCCTCTCCTAGCGGATGTGGAGTCCGAGGCGGTCGGTGAACAGAAAACGGACAAGGCGAAACATGTCAAAGAGGCGAAACGTGTCAAAGAACTTGCCGCATCCAATGCGCAGACACTGGGTCTGACCCAAAACTTCTACGAACTGGGCACACGCCATATTAATGGTGCCCACTACCCGGCCCACCCGATTCAAGGATTCACCTCCCTACTGAACGCGGGGGATAAGGCCGAGGGCAGCCGGTACTTCTCCTACGAGCAGAGCGTGAACGAGGGCGTGCGGGAAGGGGTGGGGTACCTGCAGCAGCGTATGAGCCAGTGCCCCAACAGCCAGTACGTTCTGGGCGGCTACTCCCAGGGTGCACAGGTGATGGGGGACGTGTATAGGCAGCTCACAGATGAACAACGCAGCAAGGTAGCTTTTAACGCGTTCTTTGGTGACCCCAAAATGAACCTTCCCGAAGGGCGGTCCGTGGCGGGAGAACACCCCGTCTTTGACGGGCGGGGAATTTCGCCGTGGCGGCGGCAGAGCCCCGCACCCGCAACCACGCAAGGATCCTTAGGGGCGCGCACCCCCTACCTGCCCGCAGGGGAGCAGAACACCGGCTCATGGTGCCTGGCCAACGACTACGTGTGCGGCTCCACGAAGGTGCTCATGGGGTTCAGTCGTGAAAACGGGCACATCCTGTACGCACAGGCAAACGGGCCGATTGATGAGGCCCTGCGGGAAGCCTTCTCACGTGTGGGCCAGCGGCGGGGTGTGGAAGATGCCGCCGCTCGGCTGACCCCCGCCGGTAGCGGCCCGGTTGTGAACCTGCCAGCGGATGAGTACTACGCCCCCGTGGGGCACACGGTACGCCTTGACGCGGGAGCATCCTACTCGGCGGGCTCAAAAATTGTGCGCTGGGACTGGGATATTGACGGCGACGGCGTGTACGAGACACACGACGGCGCGGCCGTAATGGAGCACTCCTACTCGGTGCAGGGTGACTACACCGTAAAGGTGCGCGCCACCGACAACAACGGTGCGGTGACCGAACGGCAAGTGACGGTGCACGCGGGCACCACCACCGGCATCCCGACACTGCCGGAGGCTGCGGCCACAGTGAGCGGGGAACGAAACGGCACCGAGGCGACCCTGCGTTGGAGTGCCGCGAAAGCACCCGAACTTGGCTGGCAGATCACCGTAAACGGGTTCCCCGTTGGGGTGTACACTTCCAATACCGCTGAGGCTGTTGTGACGGGGCTGGATGCCTCCCGCGATGTACAGATCGGGGTGGCTCCCGTCTCGGCGCAGGGCATAGCGGGTGAGGTGAAAACCTTCACGTTTAAGGCTCAGGGCGGCAGCACTCCCGGCGGGTCTGTTCCCGCAGAGGCGGCAGCCTAGCCGCAGCCTCTTTTCGGCTCTCTCTGCGCGCGGCGGCTTCCCGCTGGCGCACCCTGCGGAGTACTCTGTGTATTCTCTCGGGTAATGCCTGAACCGGGGTGCGCCGCGCGCTGCGTAAGGGAAACGGGCTACCGTAGCGGCGGCTGCTTTGCCTGCTCCGCAAGATCACGCATCACCTCACGGAACGACCCGGTCTGCGCCAAGACACGCCGCTGCCTGTCGGCGCCAGTACCCTCAGCGAGGATACGCCGCATCTGCTCCAGCTCGGGCAGGCACTCCAAATCCTCAGCAACCGGCCGCAGCATATCCAGCAGATCCTTCAGCTCATCCCGCAGCGGGCGAACCTGCGGCTCGTTAGAAACCACCACCTGCGCATCCAGCCCGTACCGGGCCGCACGCCACTTATTCTCCTGGGCATGCCACGGGTCCAGCACCTGCACCCGCTCACCCGCATCAAACCGGCGTGAAAAATACTCCACCAAACACTGGGTGAGCGCCACAATACCGGCCACATCCGGCAAAGACGCCAAACCGTCGCAGTAACGCATCTCGACTGTGCCGTAGTGCGGTACAGGCCGCACATCCCACCGGTCCTCGCTCACATCCTCAATAGCGCCGGTCGCCACCTGCGAATCAAGATACGCCGAGTACTGCTCCCACGTCTGAAAAGAAAACGGCAGCCCATTCGAGGGCAGCTGCTGGTACAGCATGGTGCGGTGCGAAGCGTACCCGGTGTCAATACCCTCCCAGAACGGCGACGACACCGAAGACGCCAGTAGGTGCGGGCAGTAGTTAGTGAGCGCATCCACCACCGCCAGCGCCTTCTGCGGCGAATCAACACCCACATGCACATGCACCCCAAAAATGATCATGTGTCGGCCCCAGTACTGAGCACGGTTCACCACCCGCTGGTAGCGGTCCTTATTAACCACCGTCTGCTGCGCCCACCGGGAATACGGGTGAGTTCCCGCGCAGAAAAAGTCCAGGCCCAGCTCATCACAGATAGGCCGCAGCGCGTCGACGGCCTCAGCAAGCTGACGGCACGACTCGGCGACGGTGGTGCACACCCCGGTAATAACCTCCAGAGTATTATTCAAAAATTCGCCGGTCACATGCACCGACTCGGTCGAGGGAACCAGCAGATGCGGGTGCCGCTCACCCAGGCGTGCCAGCACCTGCTCGGCACGCGGGGCGAGCTCGCCATCTGTTTTATTGGTCAGCGCGAGCTCCCACTCCACGCCGATTGTGGACTGGGGCGAGTGGGCAAAAGCTATCATTTCTCTCCTGACGGTGACAACTGCAATTATTTTACGCGGTGCAGCTCACTTTCACCGCCATTTGGGTAATGTATGACTAAAAACAACAGCACCGCTGGGCGCAGCGTCACAGTGCGTAACACGGGCGCGGGTGCTCTTTCGGTACCGCAAAGACCCGCGTCTCAGATGACGGATGCACCCAAGCGGCAGCCCCGCACAGGACCCTATACAGGGTGAAACCGCCACCGGCTCAGCCTACTGCACGCACCACCTGCACCTTATACGGGCCAGCAAACCAGCCCGCTCCGGTGAGACCACCTGGTTCACTCCGCCACGCCCAGCGGCCGCACCCACCAGCCCACATGCTCCGTCCGCGCAGCATCCTCACCAGAGCCGCCAACGCGGGTAAAAACCAGGGTCGCAGGCTTATACTCGCCCTTCTTCTTTTTCACCCCCGCCAGCAGGGCCGCCCGCAGCTTCTCAGGCACAATATCCACCCCGCGTTTTTTGATGGTCACAGCGTTAATACCGTGCTCACGCACCCAACGTTTTAGCTGCTTCTGACCTACCGGAACCCGCTCAAGCACCTCATAGCAGGCGGCGAACTCCGCGTATGAGGCTGGCAGCGGGTGCTCAGCAGAAAGATAAGCGATACGCGGGTCAATACGATGCGCACCCACCGCACACGCAAAATCATGCACCAGCCCTGCCCGAATCACAGCCCCGGAAGGCTCATACAGGTACCCGCCCGCCACCGGCAGCCCCGCACCGTCATCAGGTGCCGCCGACGGTGCAGCCGTACCAAGAGGCTCAGCTGAGGTCATCTCGCCCAGCACCTCGCCCGCATCCCCCACCATTGTTGCCGCCCGCGCCACCGACTCACGCGCCGCCGCATTAAACCAGAGCACCAGCTCAACCACAGACCCGGCGTGCTGCACCCACTGCGCCTCAACACGCGGATGCGGGTTCGCCGCACCAGCAATATCCTCCAGGGAAGGGATCGCCTCATGCGCGGTACCTGGCCCAAGTTTAACCCCCATCGGTACGCCCAGCCGCGCCAGCGACAGCACAAACGAAAACGGTGGGGAGAACGCCTCAGGATCAAAAATACGTTCGGTACGGGCCTTTTTCGCACCCTCCAACTCGCGGCGTGCCGGGTCGCACCAGATACCCTGCACCGGCTCCCCAACGGCTGTGTGCAGGCCCCCGTGCTCATAGTCCGTCACATCACCCACCAGCACACGCGACTGCCCGTATGAGGCCAGGTTATGGGCCGCAAATGAGGCGGTGACGGGGTCACGCTCAACCGAGACAGTCGCCAAACCGGCGGACGCGAACGCCACCGAATCCGCGCCAATACCGCACCCCAGATCGGCCACCGAACCCACCTGTGCTTTCAGAAAACGCTGCGCATGGTACCGGGCAACGGGGGAGCGGGTGGACTGCTCAAAGCCCTCCTCCGTCAGCAGCAGACGGCGGGCGCGCTCGCCGAATTTGGCCTCGGCACGGGTGCGGGTTTTCACCAGGGTCAGGATGGCTGCCGACTCCTCAGGCGTAAAACCTTGTGCACGTAAGGCAGCGGCATCGGTGAGGGAACGGGAAGGATTATAGGGGTACAGCTCATCAGCGGCCTGTAGCGACTGCGGGGTGAAAGGAGGCACGGGTGGGTTCGTGAAACCCAGCGGCGCGCCGGATGCGGTGAAATTTGCCATATCTTCAAGTGTAGTGTGCCTGTACGCCGCAGGGGCATACCCGGTGTGATGCAGAACGTGGGGTGGTGGCCGTATCCGCCTGTGCGCATTCCCCCTTGCGCGAAATGCCGCCGAACGCGGCGGGTCTTTCTTGACCGGTGCGCGGCGGGATTCTAAAGTTGAACTAGTGCTCTGGCGGGCGCAGAAAAAACGCGCTATCACGCCAGCGAAAACACCTTAAGAATGTAATGCATAAGGAGAAAACCTCTCATGGCAATTAAGCCCCTCGAAGACCGAGTTGTTGTCAAACTAGAGCAGGCTGAGCAGACCACCGCATCCGGTCTGGTTATTCCCGAAACCGCCAAGGAAAAGCCTCAGGAGGCTCGCGTGGTGGCTGTAGGCCCCGGCCGCATCGACGATAAGGGCAACCGTGTTCCGGTTGATATTGCTGAAGGCGACGTTGTGGTGTTCTCCCGCTACGGCGGTACCGAGGTGAAGTACCAGGGTGAAGAGTACCTGATCCTTTCCGCCCGTGACGTTCTGGCGATCGTCGACTAATTTCGTGAAGTAACCGGATGCGCCGCCACACCCTGGCGGCGCATCCGCGTAGCTGGGCCCGCACGGTACTTACCGGTGGGCGTATCAGAAGAACAGCCATATAAGGAGTAACGAAATTCATGGCTAAACAGCTTGAATTCAATGATGCCGCCCGCAAATCCCTGCAGGCCGGTGTTGATAAGCTTGCCGACACGGTGAAGGTTACCCTCGGCCCGCGCGGGCGTAACGTGGTGCTTGATAAGCAGTGGGGCGCACCGGTTATTACGAACGATGGCGTCTCCATCGCCCGTGAAGTCGAACTGGAAGACCCCTACGAAAACCTGGGTGCGCAGCTCGCCAAAGAGGTAGCCACCAAGACGAACGACGTTGCCGGTGACGGTACGACCACCGCAACCGTGCTGGCGCAGGCACTCGTGAATGAGGGGCTGCGCAACGTAACAAGCGGTGCGGCACCTGCGGAGGTGAAGCGCGGTATTGAGGCCGCCGTTGAGAAGGTCTCCGAGCGTCTGCTTCAGGATGCCCGCGAAGTGCAGGGCCCGGAAGTTGCGCATGTTGCCGCTATTTCGGCTCAGTCCGACCAGATCGGCGAGCTCTTGGCATCTGCTTTTGAGAAGGTCGGTCAGGACGGCGTCATTACTATCGAGGACGGCTCGTCTACCGAGATTGAGCTTGATATTACCGAGGGTATGCAGTTCGACAAGGGCTACCTTTCGCCTTCGTTCGTGACCGATGCCGAGCGTGGCGAAGCGGTTCTTGAAGACAGTCTCATTCTGCTCTACCAGGGTAAGATCTCCACGGTTGCCGAGATTATGCCCCTGCTGGAGAAGGTCGTACAGGCGAAGAAACCGCTGACCATTATCGCCGAAGACGTTGATGGTGAAGCGCTGTCCACCCTCGTGGTGAATAAGCTCCGCGGAACTCTCGATGTGGTGGCGCTTAAGGCTCCCGGGTTCGGCGATCGCCGCAAGGCTATTATGCAGGATCTTGCCATTCTGACCGGCAGCATTGTGATTACCCCCGAACTGGGTATTGACCTGGCTCAGGCAACTCTCGAAGAAACCGGTTCGGCGCGCCGGGTGACCGTTACCAAGAACACCACCACGATTGTGGACGGCGGCGGCAGCAAGGACGCGGTTGAGGATCGTGTGCAGCAGCTGCGCCGCGAGATCGAGGCCGTAGAGTCCGAATGGGACCGCGAAAAGCTCAAGGAACGCCTGGCGAAGCTCGCCGGTGGCGTGGGCGTGATCAAGGTGGGTGCGGCAACCGAGGTTGAGGCTAAGGAACGTAAGCACCGCATCGAAGACGCTGTGTCTTCTACCCGCGCGGCTCTTGAAGAAGGCATCGTATCCGGCGGCGGTTCGGCGCTGGTTCACGCCTTGAAATCGCTTGACGGTTTTGAGCTCGACAGTCATGACGCGAACGTGGGCGTGCAGATTGTGCGCCGTGCCCTGGTGCAGCCGCTGCGGTGGATTGCCGAAAACGCCGGTTATGACGGTTACGTGGTGGCCGCGAAGGTTGCTGAGCAGCCCGTCGGTCACGGTTTTAACGCTAAAACCGGTGAGTATGAGGACCTGTTCCAGGCGGGCGTGATCGACCCGGTGAAGGTTACTCGCTCGGCGCTGCAGAACGCATCCTCCATTGCAGCACTGGTGCTCACCACCGAGACCCTGGTGGTGAACAAGCCAGAAGAGGACGACGAGGACGAATAACCTCATAAAAGCCTGTGCCCCGCGGATTACGGTTCGCGGGGCACAGGCTTATTCACCCTGCTAACGCCTCTGGGCCCGGCTCACCCCAGGCGGCGCACCGACACAGAACCACCGTCCGGCAAAGACCATGCACGCGGTTTACTATAGATATACGACTGAACTAAACCTCCTTAAGTTCCACGGTTGTGAAAGGTAAAGAATGACCACCCCCACCGCCCTGTCAGAAGACCCCTTCGGCTTCACCGGCCTCACCTACGACGACGTTCTGCTTCTTCCCGGAAACACTGATGTTATTCCCTCTGACGCAGACACCACCACCCGGCTCTCTAAACGCATTACTCTGGGCACCCCCATTATTTCCGCGGCGATGGATACCGTCACCGACTCGCAGATGGCGATCGCTATTGCGCGCCTGGGCGGGCTGGGCGTGATCCACCGCAACCTCTCCATTGAGGATCAGGCGGCGCATGTGGACCGGGTGAAACGCTCCGAATCGGGCATGATCACTAACCCCGTGACCATTGGTGCGGATGCGAGCATCGACGAATACGATAAGCTATGCGGCTACTACAAGGTGTCGGGCCTGCCGGTGGTGAGCGAGGACGGTGTGCTGGAAGGCATTATCACCAACCGTGACATCCGCTACCTTTCCCGCACCGACTACGCCGACATATATGTGCGCGACATTATGACCCCCATGCCGCTGGTCACCGGTACGCCCGGGCTGACCAAGGATGAGGCGTTTACCCTGCTGTCAAAGAATAAGATTGAGCGCCTTCCCCTGGTGGATGCGGCCGGTAAACTGGCCGGGCTGATCACCCTCAAAGATTTTGTGAAAACCGAGCAGTACCCGCGCGCCACCAAAGATGAGGACGGGCGCCTGCGGGCCGGTGCAGCAATTGGTTTCTTCGGTGACGGGTATGAGCGGGCCATGACCCTCATCGAGGCGGGCGTGGACGCGCTCTTTGTGGATACCGCCAACGGCCACTCCCAGGGTGTGCTTGATATGATCGCTCGGCTGAAAAAAGACCCCGCTGCGGCGCATGTTGATGTGATTGGCGGTCAGGCGGCAACACGCGCAGGCGCGCAAGCCATCATTGATGCGGGCGCGGATGCTGTGAAAGTTGGTGTGGGCCCCGGGTCGATCTGCACCACCCGCATTATTGCTGGTGTTGGCGTACCGCAGATTACCGCTATTAATGAGTCTGCTAAGGCAGCTATCCCCGCCGGGGTTCCGCTCATCGCCGACGGCGGTATGCAGCATTCGGGTGAGATTGGTAAGGCCCTGGTTGCGGGCGCCGACTCCGTCATGCTGGGTTCACTGCTGGCGGGAACCGCTGAGGCCCCCGGCGATCTGATTTTTATGAACGGTAAGCAGTTCAAGTCGTACCGTGGCATGGGCTCCCTGGGGGCTATGCAGACCCGCGGCGCCCACAAGTCGTACTCGAAGGACCGTTACTTCCAGTCGGATGTGTCCAGCGAGGAGAAGCTCATCCCCGAGGGTATTGAGGGGCAGGTTCCGTACCGTGGCCCGCTCTCTGCGGTGCTGCATCAGCTGGAGGGCGGCCTGCGCCAGACCATGTTCTACGTGGGTTCACGCACCATTGAGGAGCTTAAAACTAAAGGCAAGTTTGTGCGCATCACCCCGGCGGGTTTGAAAGAATCGCACCCGCACGACATTATGATGACCGTTGAGGCACCGAACTACCGCCGCTAAACTTTTTGCCGCGCCCGTGCCGTAGCCTGACGATGGTGCAGCACCATCGTGGGCTGGGGCGCGGGGCGGCACCATTCCGTAGGGAGAAACCCGGAAGGAAAAACATGTCTGATATTCAGATTGGGCTCTCGAAGAGTGCCCGCCGCACCTTTGCCTTAGACGATGTGGCGCTGGTGCCTACCCGCCGCACCCGTGACCGCCGTGACGTGGACACCTCGTGGCAGATTGATGCTTTCAGGTTTGACACCCCCATTGTGGGGGCACCCATGGACTCGGTAATGTCCCCGAAGACCGCGATAGCGCTCGGGCAGCTGGGCGGGCTGGGCGTGCTGAACCTGGAGGGCCTGTGGACCCGGTATGAGGATCCGCAGCCACTGCTGGACGAGATCGCTGAGCTTCCTGAGGCCGACCCGGCATCATCTACCCGGCGTATGCAGCAGATCTACTCCGAGCCGATTAAGCCTGAGCTGATTACCGCACGCCTTGAGCAGATCCGTGATTCGGGAGTTATTGTGGCGGGTTCGCTCACCCCGCAGAACACCCAGGAGCACTACGAGACGGTGGTGCAGGCCGGGGTGGATGTGTTCGTGATTCGCGGCGCGTCGGTCTCTGCGGAGCATATCTCAACCTCGCATGAGCCGCTGAATTTGAAGAAATTCATTTACGAGCTGGATGTGCCGGTGATGGTTGGCGGTGTGGCCGGGTATTCGCAGGCTAAACACCTGATGCGTACTGGTGCCGCCGGTGTGCTGGTCGGGTTCGGTGGCGGTTCGGCAATGACCACCCGCAAGGGGCTGGGTATTTCCGCGCCAATGGCAACCGCTATTGCCGATGTTGCTGCGGCTCGTTCGGACTATCTGGACGAATCCGGCGGGCGGTATGTGCATGTGATTGCCGACGGCGGGCTTAGCCGCTCCGGGGACCTCGTGAAAGCGCTGGCCCTGGGGGCGGACGCGGTGATGATCGGCGCACCGCTGGCTCGCGCATCTGAGGCGCCGGGCCAGGGCTGGTACTGGGGCAATGAGGCGCATTCGCGGGACTTCCCGCGCGGGGTGCGCACCCCCCTGGGCGTGGTTGGAACTCTCGAAGAGGTGCTGTATGGGCCCTCGCACCATGTGGATGGTACCCGTAATATTGTGGGCGCCCTCAAACGCGCAATGGCGAACTGCGGCTACCTGGATTTGAAGAAGTTCCAGAAGGCAGAGATGACGATTGTGCCCGAATACCGGGGATAACCGCGGGCAGTCGCATTCCGTTGAGAACGCCAGAACCGAACGAACATTCTCTTTGCTAAAGTGATGCGCCCCCACCGGGTATTTTACCGGTGGGGGCGCATCTACAGGTACTAGGAGATGCGGTAGGAGGCATCCCCGAAAGTAGCCTCAACTTTTAGTGATCCGCCTAAAGTCTCCACGTATTTTTTAAGGGTGCGCATTTGGGTGTGGTCAATGTTGCCGCGCTCCAGCTTTGAAACACTATTCTGCGACACATGAAGTTCTTGGGCCATAGCCTGCTGAGTAAGTTTGGCTTGTTCCCGCAGCTCACGAAGACGATACAGCCGAACTTCCTTCCGCATATCTTCTGCTAAGCGAGCCACCTGTTCGCGGTCAAATGGGCGCATCTCATACATTTCGTCTACAACCGAACGCTTCACCGGTTTCCTCACCTCTTTTTGAGATTATCTAAATGTTCTTGGTACAGCCGATCAGCGCGGGGAATGTTTTTGTGATACCACTTTTCCCACTGTTTAGCTTTATCACCCGCGACTAGGAGAATTGCCTGACGGGTGGGGTCAAAAGCGAACAGTATCCTTATTTCACTAGCTCCTGAAGCCATCCACGAATATACCCAGTATCAATTGACCACACACTCATATTATAAACCCTGCAGGTTTTATGACCAACAGACTGTGCTGCGCCCCCACTGGTGAAATACCTGGTGGGGGCGCATTGTGCTGTTCCGAGTCAGGCATGGAAGCTGGGTACATGACCATGCGCAGGGCATAAGCGAGCAGAATCCCCTAGCATGAATAGGGTAGGTGGGTAATACACCGGTGAGCGTGGTGCTGCACCGAAGAAACCGGCCGGGCCGGAACTGACCAATACCGAGCGAGTACCTACTGATTTCCGGGCGACGTGGACGGACGCGTCTGGAACCGACAAGAGTAGGCCGTTCGTTAATCATCATTAGGAGGTAATACCTGTGAGTGTTGAGAACCTGAGTGCCCAGGAGGCCTTCGAGCGGTTCGAGTCCATGCTGCGGGACTGGCTGCGTGACAGCGGCGGGACCCGCATCGACATCGACTACCACGCCATCCACCGAACCGGATTTATCATCAACTGGCTGACGATCGACGGCCAGCGCAAGACCGTGCGGCTTCCCGCGAAGCTGGACTTCACCATGTACAAACTTCGTCCGGCTCAGGTGGGTGCTCATCGGGGTGCGTGGACGTACTCGCACCTGTGGATGGAGGCCTCGGACGGTGTGCTGCATCAGGAGTCGGACTGGATGCGTGAGCCAACCATTAACGGAGAGCCCGCTGGCGAGCAGGACGCGGCGGTGGAGCTGAGGATTCATCCACGGGATCCTGAGTTCATCCCGGAGTGGATGGCGACCAAGGCAGCCGCCTTCCACAAGAAGGAGGAGGCCCGAGCACGACGTCGCGAACGCGACCGAGCCCGCCGGGCACGCAAGAAGGCCGAAGCTGCCCAGGCTGCGCGGGAGGCCGAGACGAACACGTCGAGTACTGCCAGTGGGGCGGCGGGGAAGGCAAGCAGCTGACTCGGTCGAAGCAGACCGATAACATAGGAGATTTGTTTATTGTGCGCCCGGTCTTTGTTGGGCGGGGCGCTTGGGCGATGAAGGAGAATAACAATGATGGAGTGGTCTTTTGAAGGTCAAACGGAGGTCGCGCAGGCGATAGCGAACCAGTGGGGTGAGTGGATGCGTGCTAACGGCGTTCAGGAGGTCGTCGTTGAGGTTGAGGGTGTCGGCACCCGTGCGGCTGTGAGCAGTCAGGTGCAGCATCAGGGGCAGTGGGTGAACAATGCCCTTCCGGTGGAGCTAGTGCGCCTGGGTGTGGACCTGCGTGTGGCTATGGGGCGCCCTGGAGGCGGGGCGTGGACCTGGGCACGGCTGTCCATGAGCAGCTCGCAAGGCTACAAGCTCATCTCCGACTTCAACTACGACCGTGAACCCGTTCTAGACCCACCCTACACAGCTCAGGATGTGGCCCAAGAACTGGAGGCTTTCCCGCGGGAACCGAATGCTATTCCTGACTGGATGCGTATCGGCGGCTAGACTGCCTTCCGTGCCCCTTGTTGGTTTCCTGGCTGAGGAGCCTCACTGACCAACCCACTCAGCGGTGGGGCCACGTCCTTCCCACTTGGCCCCACCGCTTTGCCTTCACGGGAGCAATACTTCCCCTACCCTGAACCGGCCCCTCATGGTGGGCGACCGACTCGATGCTCTTCATATGGCTGCCGATATTGTCCTCAGTGAGTGTCGACCTGGGGGACAGGATGATGTTGTCCAGTAGAGTCCAAATCGACGGAACCCGTCATCAAGGAGGCCCGCCGCGACGACCTGTAACCCCTGGCCCTAGCAGCGAAGTAGAGACCTTAGTTTGGCGTTTGCCGTCACACGCGAGTGTCGGTTTAGGAGTTGGTAAAAGATTCGTGTCCGCAACAATTGAATCACCAGCAATGACTGCCCTCACTGAAGCCGAAGAGAAGTATTTCGCAGAGGGAGGGGAATCCTAGCTCTCGCGATGAGACTTAAAGTAGCTTCAATTGTCGAGTTTTCTCGCATTGAGTCCACAATGAGTGGCCTGATTACTGAAGCAGGGGGCGTGGTAAGGCAGGGGTGAGCATAACCGAACCCGAGAGATTCTCGGCCCCGACGTCGAACTGCACATCCAACTGAAACCATAAACTTAGAATAAGGAGTTATCATGGGCGTCAGCTATCTTTACTCAACCCTCAACTCAGGGCTCGTTATCGCCGACACCGACACGTTCCTCAGCGAGGGAAAGCGGCATTGGCCAGACTGTAAGGCCAGGCATGTGGGTTCCGACACCCTTAAGACCGACGCCGACATTGTGCTTAACCCAGATGGGGCGTCCACGATTATCAGTCATTTCAGGCACGGTCGCCTCATTTCTGTTGACGGGGCAGACTTTGAGGAGGCTGCCGACATTGCCACATGGGCGCGGTCTCTTAACCCGGACCCCAATTTGGTGTTATGGTTCACTACGAACGTCTTCGACGGGCACACCGTTCTGACTCCTGACATCACACCCCAGCAGGTCATTGAGCAGTGGGTGGATCATCGTGAGCATGACCCCTATGTGGAGTACCCCGAATACTTCTCCTGACAACTCCGCCGACACCGCCAAGAGCACCAAGGAAGAGAAATTATATTCTCAACTGAGAGAAGAGTCTGGCAAACCTCTTCAGCGGATGGTTGATTTAAGTAAACGGGGTCAAACATGGGTGGTTCTATGACATGCTGGCTCAGAAGGTGAACCAGGATCGAGAACAATCACGGCACAGCCTCTCTTAGACAAGAGCAGAGAGAATTCAATCGGGCCGTCTCCTCTGACAACCCAGCATGAGTTAACCTCGGTGGCAACGAAGTTTTAGAAGTTGTTAGAGCGATATATATTTATGAGCAGCCTTGAGGGGGGAGTACAAATGGAAAGGTATTTTACAACGTGGACCGTCAGTCCAAGGTTCGGCCTAAGGAACAATTTCCTCACCCCACAGACACCAAACATAATTTTTAACGAGATAAAAGACCAGCTGGGGTCTCCAAAATTCCTACGACTTGGTGGTTTCTTTTCGTTTGGTGTGCGTGCGCTTCCGGAGGAGGTGTTGTGGCCGGAGGACGTTCCCAAGAACGACCCCTCCCTCAACAGCTACATGCAGGCCGCAGGTGTTCATGAGGCGATGACTATTGAGGTGCGGGTTTCCGACGGAAGTGACTCCTACACTCACTACACGGTGGCTCGCGAACCTGTGGCCGATCCCGAGGCGTGGACCACGGTGTCCTGGGACAACGGGAACCCTGAACCCTTCACCATCCAGGTTCACCCCGAGGAGGTCTTCACCGGTGAGCAGGCAGTCCCCATCTTCCAAACCTATATCGAGGACAACGCCCTACCACCGGCCAACCTGCTGCGCCGAATCGACGTCTAACCACCAACCTACCACCATGGCTCCGCACCCCACCCGGTGCGGAGCAGAATGTTCGGAACGGGTACATAAAGATGGCAATCAGGGGGAGAGCGAGACGCGAAATTGGTAGAGTAGAAGCTACTGGCGCACCTTCCGAAATCACACCTAAAGTCGCTCAGATCTTCAACTATCTATCGACAAGCCTTAGAAAGCCTGGGAAAGTACCATGAACCCTAGTAAGTCAAATGATGCAGGCTCGGAAACGTCAGGCTTTCGTTCGTACTCGGTCGATCAGGCATTGAATATCATTCGGTCAATAGCTGAGCATCGGTGGCCTATGACTGTTGACGAGGCCTTCTCGTTGCGTGATCAGTTCGGCTGGACACCTGCTCCTGACGATGGGAGATTTTTCGTTACCCCCGTCAGCAACGGTGAGGAAGACGGAACTATAAGCATTGACCGAGAGAACAGAATTTACATATCAGGAATTGACTTTAACGTAACTTCCCAACTTCCTAAAGATGCAGACCCTAACATTCAGTCAGAAATGCGGTCAGTATATTCGAGGTACGTCGAAGCCCTCACTGTGAGATATGGTGTGGGCGAAGCCAGATCCAGCAGTGACGTAGATGGTGTTTTGTGGTACCTGCCATCGCGCGCGAGCGTTGACATAGGGATTACTCGCCGCTCTATTTCTGTTGCACTTGAATCGCCAGCAATAACCGCCCTCACTGAATCCGAAGAGAAGTATTTCGCAGAGGGAGGGGAACCCTAGCTCTCGTCATGAGCAGGGGTATCTGTGAATGTCGAATACGGTAAATATGCAATGATGCTGTGGCGGCAAGAACCACAATGACCATACGCGGGGCACGGGAGCATTAAACCCCGTAACATGAATAGGGCGGGCAGATAGCGTGCAGTGGTTTACGGTATTTCGCAGGTAAGGCGAGAGGAAAAATTGTGGGCGTTAATTACCTATATCCCGTTCTCAGTTCGGAGGATACCCTCATTGATGTCGAAGCTTTCTTACGTGAGGGTCAGCGAAAATGGCCCGGGTGTAAGACGATGCAGTGGACCGCTGAGGAAGACCTGACGGATGCCGACATCATTATTACTCCTGATGGGGCATCGACGATTATTAGTCATTTCGCTGATGGTCGGCTCATATCTGTTGATGGGGCAGATTTTGAGGAGGCCGTAGAGATTGCCGCATGGGTGCGGTCTTTGAACCCAGACCCTGACGTGGTGCTATGGTTTACATCCAGTGCGTTCGATGGTCACACTGTCTTGACTCCGGGAATTACACCCCAGCAGGTGCTTGATCAGTGGGTGGATCACCGTGAGCATGACCCTTATGTGGAGTACCCTCAGTACTTCTCGTGAATGATGTAGTCATAGTGAAAGGGGGGGGCGAGGCTGATATGGGCGCGGTAAACCTTGGGAGTATGGCGATACCGGCAAGCTAGTAGTGATTGGTTGCTGTGGCAGCAGAGCTGGTTCTTAGAACCGGATAGGAGATAGGAAGAGGCTAAGGCGCATGACAGATGAGGCTATTGGTGTACCCAGCGGGACAAATCGGGCTATGTCGGAATGGACGTGGCAGGACTACCTGAACTGGGGGCAGGAGATTAACCAAGAGCGGATGGAGGCCGACTGGAAGGGCCTGTGGGACTACGCACCGCCCAATACAGGAGCCTCTGAAGAAACACTGGCACGTACTGAGGCTCAGCTGGGTTTTCGTTTGCCAAAGTCCTACCGTGACTTTCTCAAGGTAGCCGACGGCTGGCCCTGCTTCTACCAGGACATGACGATCTTCTCCACCAGTGACCTTCTTGGCGGCGAACTGCGTAGGCTGGGCGGGGTTCAGCTGGAGCTGGAGGAGTGCATTGAGGCTATGGCTTCAGACGGTGTTATCGCTGCTGACCATTTCATGGTTGCCGCCGCACAGGGGTCGATTGACATCGTTCTGATGGGACGGCCCGGTACCCCAGCAGAGGGGACTGCCTCGTGGGTGCGCGGTGAAGTACTAGGACGCTACGACGATCTTCTGGACTATTACCTGTCTATGATGGAGTACAACAAGCTCGAAACCGCCGACCTCAGAAAGGACTTCGGCCCCAAGCCCGACGGCGTCCCCCACGCGGTCATCGACTACTCCAAAGGTATACCGATATCAGGAAATACCTGTCGCGACGACTCGTAGCTGATGGCATTCCAGCTCATCTTAGACTAACCCTCCGGAGACAGCCCGATGAAGGCTTCCAGATAGCCAGAGAAGAGCGCTAAGAGAGCCGATGCTGATGAGCTGGAGGTAAGGGAACTGATGGTGCTGTCGCTGCTAGAACAGTCGAGATTCTCACTCAATTAATAAATGACAAGATGATTGATATGGCTAGGGGATCCTGATTCGCGTGAACCTGCGTGTCAACTCTCAGATGGTTACCCCAGAAAGGAACGACTATGCCGAGCAACAAGATGATCAGCGACTTCTCGGACAAGCCGAAGACTGATTCCTTTTATCAGGTGATCGACGAATACGTCATGAGTCTGGGTAAGGTGAAGAAGGAGTTTCGCGCGCAAGTCAGCTACTCCGTTAACCGGAAGTTTCTCTGGATGTGGGCATACGAGAAAACCAAGGATGGTACGTTGTACTTCAATGTGACCCTGGATCGCCAGGAGGAGAACAAGAATATCCACAGGGTCACTCAGGTCAGCCCCAATCGATGGAACCATCACGTTGAGGTCAAGTCACTGCAGACGGCGAAGAGTCAATGGCTACGTACCTTGATCGACAAGGGTTTCGAGTTCTCTACCCAGTGATCACCGGGGAGATCCAGACCACGGTCTGTTGGGAGTACATATCCACGATGAATGCGACAGATCATCTGTTCTTAAACGGCATGCGGTGAAAACTCGTCGAAAGTTTTGTCTGCCTGCCAACGAGTTCTTCTCGTTATATTTTTTATTGTTAGGGGTGTGCAACGCAGACGCGTTACCCTAGATACGTGTGGAAATTGGCGTTTACTCCCCGCTGGTTGGGCGGGCTTTTGCTGGCTCTCGTCTTCGTGACGGGGTTTGTTGCGCTCTCCAGCTGGCAGTTTAACGCCTCCACGTCGGGCCAGGTGCACGCGGATACTGCCAAAGATACTCTGCGGCCCTACACGGACATCCTGAAGCCTCACGAGCCGGTCACTAATATTACTGTAGATACCGTGGTGCGGGCGAAGGGCAGCTACGTTGCGGGGTCTTCCATGCTGGTGGCGCACCGCCTCAACGATGGGGAACGCGGCTACTGGGTGCTGAGCGAATTCATCCCCGAAGGCACTGATACTGTGACCGCCCAGGGGAGCACCAAGCCCCGCGCTATTGTTGTGGCCCGCGCCTGGGTGAAAGGTGAAGGGGATGCGCCTGCAGCTATCCCCGCCGAGCCGACCGGCACCGTTGAGGTGGCGGGCCGGGTGGTTAACGCGCAGGGGCCCACCGAATATAAGCGCCAACAGCAGCGGATTCTTGAGAGCGCATCCCCGGCGCAGCTCAGCAACCTGTGGGATACGCCCCTATACGACGGGGTGCTGGCACTGGCCGCTGAGGTCCCCGAGGGACAGGCTATCCCCGTGACTGAGCATCATACGATTGCCGAGAATTCTACGGTGATCGGGCAGTCGCAGGATGTGCGGCTGATCCGTGCCACTCAGGCGGTGGATGATACGAGCGTGAACTGGCTGAATATTTTCTACTCACTTGAATGGCTGATTTTCGCGGCGTTCGCCCTCTACCTGTGGGGCCGCATGCTTAAGGATGCGGCACACCGCGCCGCCGAACCCGCCGAATACACCCAGTATTTCGAGTATGACGGCGAATACTTTGTGGATGAGGCCACCGGGAGGCCCTACTATTGGGACCCTGCCGATAAGCAATACTATTTCTTCGACGACGCCCCCAGCGCCTCCTCTCCGGGAGAGCCCCACACGAAAAAATAAGAACGACCGTTCTTCATAGCTAGGTTTTGCATCACCACTGCACACACGAAAGGTGAATATGAGTAAAGAACACGGTTCCGAGACAGATAGCACACCCACCCCTGGGGCACCCCAGCCGGTGGAACGCACCGACGGGCGCAAAGTCACCCTGTCCCCGAACGCCTCAAAGGCACCTGCGGACGGGGCCGGGCATGTGCCCCAGGGCGGGTTTACGGTGCGCAAAAAATTCGGTGGTACGCAGGCGCAGATTCGTTCGGCGCTCACCTTCTATAAATGGTGCGCCTGGATATCCGGTACCTTCCTGCTGCTGCTGGTTCTTGAGATGATCAGCCGTTACGTGCTGGGGTTTGACCTGGTGGCCGGTGGTACGGAGGCGGCAAGCGGCAAGTCTGTGGCCTTGGGGGTGCTGAACCGCGAAACCGGTAATCTCACCGGCGGGGTGAACATCTCCACACTGGTGCTTATTATTCACGGCTGGTTCTACGTGATCTATTTGGTGTCATGCTTCCGTATCTGGCTGCTCATGCGCTGGGGTATAGCCCAGTTTATTGTGATGGCGCTCGGCGGCGTGGTGCCGTTCCTCTCATTCATTGTTGAGAAGCGCATCCACGCAGAAACCCTGGCGCAGCTTGACGCTAACCCGCAGGCCACCAAGCGGTACTAGGCCCCTGGCGCCGGTGGACACCGCCAGCGAGAACTGTTGTGAGAGCACCACATAAAACCTTTATCTCTCCCGTAGAATAGAAATACAAGACTTCGCGCGCTCGCGCGGAATTTCGACCTGACACGTGAGGAAAATCCGTGACCGACTCTGTACACCCGGATCAGCTTGAAGAGCGTCCGGTTCTGGTGGTAGATTACGGTGCCCAGTATGCGCAGCTTATTGCTCGTCGCGTGCGTGAGGCGGGTATCTACTCTGAAATCGTTCCCCACTCCATGAGCACCGAAAAGATGCTCGCTAAAAACCCCGCCGCGATTGTGCTTTCAGGCGGGCCTTCATCGGTATATGCCGATGGCGCCCCCCGCGGCGATAGGGCACTATTTGAGGCTGGCGTGCCGGTCTTCGGCATCTGCTACGGTTTTCAGGTGATGGCGCAGACCTTGGGCGGTACCGTGGCACAGACCGGTTCCCGCGAATACGGCGCAACCGACGCAACCCTGTGTGCAGTTGATTCTTCGTTCCTCACCGGCACCCCGCAGACGCAAAACGTGTGGATGTCGCACGGCGATTCCGTGACCGAAGCCCCCGCCGGGTTTGAGGTTCTGGCGCAGACCCCGGGTGCGTCCGTGGCGGCGTTCGTGGATGAGCACCGCAAGCTGGGCGGTGTGCAGTGGCACCCCGAGGTGAAGCACTCCGACTACGGCCAGGTTGCGCTTGAGAATTTCCTGTACAACATTGCTGGGCTTAAACCCACCTGGTCAACCGCCAATATTATTGAGGAACAGGTTGCGAAGATTCGTGAGCAGGTTGGCGAAGACCGTGTGATTTGTGCGCTTTCTGGCGGCGTGGATTCTTCTGTTGCTGCGGCTCTCGTGCATAAGGCCGTGGGCGATCAGCTGACCTGCTTCTTTATCGACCACGGGCTGCTGCGCGCGGGTGAGCGTGAACAGGTTGAGCAGGATTACGCCGCGTCAATGGGTATCCGCGTGATTACCATTGATGAGTCAGAGCGTTTCCTCACCGCACTGGCTGGCGTGAGCGATCCCGAGCAGAAGCGTAAGATTATTGGTCGCGAGTTCATCCGCTCCTTCGAGCAGGCCGAGCGCAAGCTCATTGAGGAAGCGGGCGAAGAGGGCGCACAGATCAAGTTCCTGGTGCAGGGCACCCTGTACCCGGATGTGGTTGAATCCGGCGGCGGCGAGGGTGCGGCGAATATTAAATCGCACCACAATGTGGGCGGTCTGCCTGAGGACTTGGCGTTTGAGCTGGTCGAGCCGCTGCGTACCCTGTTCAAGGATGAAGTTCGTGCGATCGGTCGTCAGCTGGGTGTTCCCGAGAAGATCGTGGCGCGCCAGCCGTTCCCCGGCCCCGGTCTGGGTATCCGCATTGTGGGTGAGGTAACCCGCGAAAACCTTGAGACCCTGCGCGCGGCGGATGCGATTGTGCGTGAAGAGCTGACCGCAGCTGGCCAGGACGAGCATATTTGGCAGTGCCCAGTGGTTCTTCTTTCCGGTGTGCGTTCTGTGGGCGTGCAGGGCGATGGCCGCACTTACGGGCATCCGATTGTGCTGCGCCCGGTTTCTTCGGAGGATGCGATGACCGCCGACTGGTCGCGCCTGCCTTATGATCTGCTGGCAAAAATCTCGAACCGAATTACGAACGAAGTCAAAGACGTGAACCGCGTGGTGCTGGATGTAACCTCCAAACCCCCAGGAACCATTGAGTGGGAGTAACGCACTAGGGGAGTAGCCGCCTAGAGTTTCACCCAGTTTTGAGTAGATAAGCCGCCCGGGGTGTCCTGAAATCAGGATGCGCCGGGCGGCTTTGTATTTCTCGTGAAGGCTTGTGGCATGACTTTGGAAGACTTCTTCAATTCCTTCTGCAACAGAGCACAGTTTCGGATACCCATTGATGGGAATGTGAAAGTCTGAAGCGTACTCGGTAACAGGTGTAGGCTTGGTTGCGAGAAAATCCTGCTGGTGTTCTCGATATTGTTCTGCTTGTGGTTTTGCCGGGGCTCAAACCTGCAAAGTGAATAAACCTTACAATAAGTGTTACCAGCATAATGAGAAAAGCAGTACCAATAACTGATAATATCGGCTTTCCCATCATGAGAAATGGGGATGGTGTTATAGATAAGAGTCACGCACTATTAGGGGCAGGAATCGTTGTTTTTACTGTCCTCTAGGGGTGCCTCTAATGATTAACCCTCAGTTTTTTCTGAAAGTTGGGTGGTCTTCTTAATACTATTCGTCATGATGATAATCGTTAAGATGCCCAAAATAACCTCGTAAAGGGCTACTATAACCCCCACTATTGTAAAAGAGCTCTCGGCAGATGAAGATGGATCAAGAATCCGCTCTAGCATAAACGGCACATAGGTAACCTCGGAGATCGGGGCAACAATAAGGCCGTAAATATTGGCGCCTCGTATCCACCGAAACTTGACTGATTTCCTAAACCGCATAAACGCGACAACCTGCAAGATAACGTGAACTATATAGGGCAGTGCAATAATGATTAAAATAGTTATGATAGTCAGGGAAATATTATCAATCTCATGAATCAAACCGAAAATAAATCCACCGACAAGAAAAACCAGTATGATAAGCGCAGGAATAATAATTAGAATATTCTTGATAGCCTGTGCGATGAGAAGAGGCTCGCGGGTGTTGGGGTCTATATCAAACTGTTGTGATATGCGTTTATGAGGCTCTTCCTTTCCCTCAGCGCCCTGAGACCCCCGGGATGCCTGGGGATCCAAGGACATCTTACCGTCGGCACCTTCTAAGCCATACAGCTGTGTATATTTTGGCTCTTGTTGGGAATTCTCCGGATTATTCGATGCACTTTGCTTTTCCACGGGAGGCTGCGGATCATTATTATCAGCGGTTGAAAAATTCTTATCGGTGCTCATTGCTGTTCACCCTTATCTTTCTTCTGCGACCTAACTTTAACGTGCTGCCAAGGAATTTCTACAATCGGATCTTCATGATGCTTCTTCAAGGATTCTGATTCATCACCCAACTCGTACGCCTTTCCCGGAGAACCGTTTAGAGCATCGTCATATATTCGAGGTTTAGCGACAGTGACTCTCTTATCCTGAAAAGCATGAGGATATTTCCTTTTAATCACGGTTATCGTAACGATCATAAAAATGCTCATGATCGCTTCAAGAACGCAGGCACCTAGCATCCACCACAATGGCTGCACATCAGCATTTGGAACCGACGTCTCAATCACGAACAATGTATAAAAAGCGCCAAGAGGCGCAACAATTAGCAAGCTATAAACATTAGTTCCCCTAACCCAAACGAGCCGAGTTTCTTTCTCTGCTCGTGACCATGCCACAGCCTGCAAAACAAAATACAAACCAAAAGGCAAGAAAAGGATTAGGACTAAAGGATTAGAGAGCAATGGCAGTAACAGCACTACCAATATGAGCTCAAGAGCAGTCCTTATAATCTGCACAGCTATAAGAGCAGGAGGAAACGAGTTCTGCTTCTCAGCCGAATCTGCCGCTAATTCTTTCTTGACATCATGAACATCTTGAGTCTGGATTGTTCCATGCTCAGGTTTTGGAAGGTCTTTATTAGTAGTCATGGCTTCACCCTAAGCTTATAGCCTGGGTATTCAGTGGAAGCTCCCTGAATATTCTCAAAAATAATGTTTTCAATTTTCCTAAAATCAAAAAGGTCATTTATGTGAATAAAGCAGGGTTTCTAACGCTTTATGGGGTATCTATTAGTGGGGTATCCCCTAGATAACGGTAAATCGGGAGCGTAGCTCTTCTTCGGAGTGTAGGCTGCGCTCCCACCGCAAATGTCTGCTCCCGTTTTTATTTTCCCTCTATCCCGTTTCCCACCAGCACCCACCCCGAGTATTGACAACCAGTTGTCATATTTGTAAACTGGTTGTCATAATTGCTGCTGGAGGAAAAATGGATGCTTCATTACTGAGCGAACTCGTGGTGCAGATCTTCCGTATGAACGGGGCACTCACCACATGGGGAGACCGGTTCGCCGCCGAAAGCGGCCTCACAACAGCGCGCTGGCAGGTATTAGGCGCAATCTCAATGGCGAAAGAACCGAGTACATCACCTCAAATCGCCGAACGCATGGGAATAACCCGGCAGGGTGTGCAAAAGCAGCTCAACCTCCTGCGGGATGAGGGGCTGGTTATGCCTATCGAAAACCCCGCGCATAAACGTTCCCCGCAGTACTCTTTGACCGACCACGGCGAGCAGAAACTAGCGGAAATCCGCAAACGTTGGCGTCAGCAGGTTGAACAGTGGAGCGGGGGGCATCAGCATGAATCTGTTAGTGCCGCTCTTAAAACCCTAGACGTTTTATCTCAGCAGCTTAAGGGATAAAACACATACGAAAAGTTACCGGCGGAGGTTTAGATATGAATCCCGTTCTATTAACCGTAAACACTATTTCTGCACTCGTAACAATCGCCAGCGCATTTTTGGCGATATATCGTCCGGGGCTTATGGTTCACGCTTCTTTCGTTGATGATAATGCTCGTTTCTATGTGTACATGTATGCTGTGCGCGCCATACCGGCCGGAATAGCCGTTCTTATTGCACCCTTCTATTTTCGAGGCGGTGCCGTCGCTCTGCTTCTTGTGACTTTTGCGGTCATACAGGCGGGTGACGCATTGATTGGCTGGACCCGCAAAGAATGGGGCATGGTGCTTTTCCCTTCACTTAGCGCGGTGATTCATACAGTTGTTGCCTGTGCAGTACCGGGCGTATAGAGGCCATCCGCTGGGGCCGCCGAACTTTGGGAACTGTGCGTATAATTTCTGCTCCTATACAGCTCGGCCGGGGTGGAAAAGTGCTCTCTTTCTGCGGCTGCGTTTAGACTGTTGTACAGTTGGTGCGAGAGTATAAAGGAGAAATATGCTGCAAAAGATGGTGACCGAAGCTGTCGTTCACGATTTTTACGGTCTGCAAAAACTGGCAGGGGAGAAAACCATCTACGGCTGCGCCTTGGTGACAGACAGCGACTTCGGCTCGGTCTTTATGAGTATGAACACCGTACGTGAAGCGGGCGACCCCACAAGCTACGACTGGGATATATACAGCTGGGAGTACACTAGCGACCAGCTCAATAACAGTAAACTGCCGGGGGTGAGTAAGGAACTGTGGCGGCTGCTGGATCGTTCAGGAGATTCACTGCAAGACACCGTTCTGCCCGTGTTTGTTCAAGCCCTCAAACACCTGCAACAAGATGTTGCGCGCACCGGGTACGATGCCGGCACCATCTGCTTTTTCGTGACCATAACAGATGACGACAATGCCGAAAATATAGAAAATATGACTGCACGCGATATTAACTCAGGCCGAACCCTCAACGCTTTCCTCACCCGGCCATAGGCATCCGGTCATAACTAAATGCAGCATAAACCTGGGAACTATAAAAGCACGCAAAAACAGCTCTTGCACTGTGGGCATGCGCGTTCAAGCTCCTGTGAATGAGACAAGAGCACCGGGAGTGCCGCACGGTTTAGCCCCTCAGCAGCGTATAAAAATGCTGTTGGTACCGAAGCACCGGGGGAGTGCGCCGTAACAATCACGACCGGTACGGCAGAACATAACCCCTAGTCGGCGCGATAATGGACACACTATTTCCTTCAACCTTCTCCTGCCGCTACACCTAAAACTCACCTAAAGATTGCAGGATGTGTGAGTGGAAAATGTAAAGAATGTGCGTATAGAATTGAGGATAAAGAAACTTCCGGGCCATAAAAAGACCACCTCAACTAAACACTAAAAGAAACCTGTAACACTTTTTCGCGGGTATTTCTTAGCCTTACTTTAGTCGGGTAGTCTGCGATGGGGAGTACCATAAACACATACTCCACTATTCACTCAGCGATGGAGCTACCAATGTCACTCAACTACGAAAATATAACCCCGTCACGGTCCGCAAAAAAATATGCGTGGACTGGCGGGTTCCACAGGGGCTCAGCTGAGCACCTGGCGTACCGGCGTGCCCGCCGCGCCGAACGCGAAGAAGCAGTCGATAAAGTCATTAATGTTCTTTCCGTCGGATGCGCAGGCATCCTCGGGTGGGTGATCCTGCCGTGCACACTCCTGTGGTCGTTCACGGTACTATTCGCCCCCGCCGCCCCCGCCACCGCGCAGCTGGTCTCCACGGGGGAGACCATCACGGAGCAGCTGGGAACATCGAATCAGCTCTCACTATGGGTGCTGCTGGGCGTACCGTTCCTGCTGGTGTCGCTGGCGCTCGTGCTGAACTTTGGGCTGGGCCCATACTCGCTGTACTTTATGCGTGAAACCGCCGTCGCAACCCGCATCAAAACCCTGCTGCTGGGCCTGCCGTTCACCCTGGCGGTGGGGTCGCTGATCGCGTGGCTCATGGCAGACGGGGCCGCGCTGGGGGCCTAAAGCACACCCCGCCCCAGAGGTCTTCGGGCGTACCCCAGCAGATGGTTTTTCTATTCAGAAAAGTTTTGTACTCAGAGAAGTAATATGGCTTCTGAATGCAGAAACCTTCTCTGTAGACGGGGTTACGGAGCTCACTCTACAATGAGGGGAAGTACCCGCCAGAAGACAATAAATAAAAGGAGCGTGCACCGTGAAAACCCTAGGCATTATCGGCGGCATGAGCCCTGAGAGCACCGCCCTGTACTACCGAATCATTAACCGTGAAGTCAACCGCCGCCTCGGAGGCAACCGCAGCGCCGACATTGTGATGCACAGCGTAGATTTTGAGGAAGTCGTGCGCCTGCAAAAAAGCGGTGACTGGGAAGCCGCCGGGGCTCTACTGGCGGCAAGCGCCACAAAACTTGAGGATGCGGGTGCGCAGCTGCTGCTGGTGGCCACGAACACCATGCACAAGGTTGCCCCCGCAATAGAGCGCGCCACCACCGTACCGCTACTGCACGTAGTTGACGCCACCGCCACCGCCATCCAAAGGCAGGGGCTGCAGAGGGTGGGGCTGCTGGGCACAACCTTCACCATGAGCGACGGGTTCTACACCGAGCGCATGGCGGCGCAAGGAATCCAGACGATCGTACCAACCGAACCGGAACAGACAGAGACTAGCCGCATCATCTTTGAGCAGCTGTGCCTGGCCCGTGTGGAGCCTGAATCCGTGCAGTATCTTCAGCAGGTCATTACAGGGCTGAAGGAGCAGGGCGCCCAAGGCGTGATCCTGGGGTGCACCGAACTCTGCCTGGCGGTGGATGAGGACAAGACCCCGCTGCCGGTCTTTGACAGCACCACCATTCACGCGCTCGCGGCAGTAGAGGCAGTGTTAGCGCCGCCGCTTCCCGCATAAACCCCGCTTCTTGACCGAAATAAATAACTGACTCCCCATGAAAAAACTAGCTGCAGCCCTTGAACATAAAGTTCCACCGCCACTTATAGGGGCACTGTGCGCCTCACTGATGTGGCTCATCTGCGGGATGCCGCCGCTGACAGGCAGACCACCGCTGCTGCTGGTCCCTACCCTTGCACTGGTTGTACTCGGCCTAACGGTAGACGCGGCGGGGGTGCTGTCATTCAGACGTGCCCGCACCACAGTGAACCCGTTCGCCCCCGAACGCACCGTAAACATTGTCTCCTCCGGAATATACCGTTTAAGCCGCAACCCCATGTACTTGGGCATGGCCTGCATCCTTACCGGGTGGGCGGTGTGGCTGTGGCAGGTGCAGGCTGTGCTTGGGGTGGTGCTTTTCGTTACCTGGATAACGCGTTTTCAGATTATTCCCGAAGAGCGGGTTCTCACCCAGAAGTTCGGTACAGAATACCGGCAGTACCGCCAGCGGGTACGGCGCTGGGTATAAGCCCATCACCTGCCAAAACTGTGTATGGCTGGCTATGCGGACATACATCCTGTCCAACCGAAACCCTGAATGGTTCAGGGAGTCACTATCGTATGTGTGCCTTTTACAGGATAGACTTAATAGCGGTGGGCTCCCATGAAAGACGGTGATATGCATGAATCGTATCTCAACCCATTTTCTCGATCTTGAGGGCATTAAAACCGCGTACTACAGTACGGAGGGTGAAGGCACGCCTATCGTGCTCCTTCATGGTGGTGGGGTGGATCATGCCATGCTCTCTTGGAAAACGATCATGCAGACCTGGACCGGGTCTCAGCCTTTAGTTGCCCTGGATCTGCCGGGGTACGGAAACAGCGATAAACCCGAATTAGAGTACTCGCTGAGTTTCTACACGGGCTTCCTCAAAGCCTTCCTGGATACTTTGAACGCTCAAAATGTTACCTTGTGTGGCCTTTCAATGGGTGGCGCCATTGCTTTGCAATATGCGCTGCGGTATCCGAACTATATTGGCAAGCTGGTGCTGGTAGCGCCTTGGGGTGTGTCCGCTTCAGTACCGTATTCACTCATGGGACGGTTGCTGGTGCGTTTGCCACTCAATCAGGTGGCATATAAAACCTTGCAGAACAGGTGGTTGGCAAAGAACATTATTGCCGGGTCACTGATTGGAAATCGCGAGAAAATTACCCCCGAAATTCTGGATGAGGTGCAAACTGCCGCCCATTCGAAAGACGCGGCACGAGTTTTTCAATCATTTCAGATCAGTGAGCTGTGGGGAGAACATCCGGTCGGGCACCTAATACCGCTTCTGCCACAGATCAAGGTGCCAACCCTATTTATTCAAGGGGATAAGGACCCCGGCGTCAAAGTCGGTGATGTGAAGCAGGCAGCCGCTTCTATGCCGAATACACGGGTCGAAATTTTTGAGCATCATAAACATTGGGTTCAGAAAGAGAGCCCTGAACGGTTTGTGGATATAGTGCGCGACTTCGTCGAATCGTGACTCTTGTCATACTGAATGAACAGCATAAAATGAACCCCGAAAAGCGCTCTGAGAACAAGACTTTCTGGTGATCGGCGGGAGCAGCAGTATCGGCTGGACATGCGCAAAACGTCTCTGATTAGGGAAGACGCTCAGGCACTTTTATAGTTTGTACCATAAACCACGTGTATGTTACTGCTGCGGTCGCGCTATTCTTGCTCTCTGACGAGACCAGTTACGTGACGGGAAGCTCATATACGGTGGACTGATCATGCAGTAGCGTTTTGCCGCTAAACCGATGTGCAAGTATACGCGGGCTGTATAGAGCGGGGGGGGGAGGAGAAGTTGGGTAGGGTATGAAAAGTTACGAGAATCAAAAAGAGCTTATTGCGGCTATTGACGCTTCGCTAGAGAAGTACCTTGCCGAATTTACCGATATTCCCGAGGATAAGAAGGATGCGCGCCTGCTGGAAGGCGAGAGGACGCCTTCGGAACATCTGTCGTACCAGATTGGCTGGGTGAACTCTCTGCTGGGCTGGGAACGCCGAGAACAAGCGGGGCAGGCCGTGCAAACGCCTGCCGAAGGGTATAAATGGAACAACCTGGGTGGTCTCTACCAGCAGTGCTATGCGGCCTACGGCGGGTACAGCCTCGCCGAACAGCAGCATATGCTGCGGGAAAAGGTCGCTGAGCTTTGCGTCTGGGTTGAGAACCTGAGCGAGACCGAAGTTTTCACACCTGAACAGCGCGCTTGGGCTACCACCTCCGCGCGGTGGCCCATTTGGAAGTGGGTGCATATTAACACGGTCGCCCCGTTCACCAACTTCCGCACGCGCATCCGCAAATGGAAGAGGGCGGCGCAGGTATAAATCCCAAGTTTTGTATAACGGCGCCTTCGTTTGGCAACAGAGGAAATTGGGATTTTATCTGTAAAAAGTGTAAAATATTGCAGATATTATAGATACTTTGTAATCTGGAGTGACGACTACAAGTCAGAGGAGGCGCTACCGTGACTATTACAGACACACTTGCCCAGCCCTTTGCAGAGGTCAGGCAAGATGCTGAGGAGCTCCGTGACGTCAAAACTTTGGCTGCGGAACTTGCTACAGCTGACGCAAAACATATTTCTGTTCAGGTGAGTATTGAGGGAGATAAAGCGAAAGAACTCGGGCCCAAGCTGAACTCGCTGATCGCAGAGATGATTACGATGCTCGCTAATGATCAAGAACCTAGCCTGGTAAGTGTCCCACAGGAATTGACGACGACAGTTGCTGCAAAGCGCCTTGGGATTTCCCGCCCAACCTTGATGAAACTTATCCGCGAAGGGAAAATTCCAGCCCACAAGGTACGCTCGCATGTGCGTCTTTTAACAGCGGATGTTGATGCATTCCGTCAGAAACAGCTTCAAAAGCAAATTGATGCCTTTAATAAACTTCGTGACTTCGAGCATGACATGGGTCTCTAGGGTGAAAGAACGGGGCTAGCGTGGAGACGTACCGTGTTTTACTTGATGCCAATATCTTAATGTCAAAAACTCTGCGGGACTGGATTCTGAAGTCTGCACTCTATTCGCAAGGTAGATTTCAAGTCCTAATTTCACAAGGAATATTAGACGAATGGGGAAACCATACACGGAACAACAACCCCACTCTCGATGACGGAGTTATCGAAAAATGGTGACGGCAGATCATTGAATCCTGTGGAGGTAATGACTGTATACTTCGAGGTTTTCCTGTACATGAGATACCCGACTATCCTGACCCCGAGGACCTGCACATTCATGCTGCTGCAATCGCAGGAGACGTTGATGCTTTAGCAACGAATGATAAAGCCCTTATCGCATACGGGCGTTCGGAGGCAGGCGAGAACCTGGGATACGACATCATGAGCGCCGATAATATCCTAATGCAGCTCGTGGATTTTACGGTGCCTGATTTTTGGGTTCAGCTATATCTCTCAGAGGTGAGGTATTGGTTAGATCGCCAGGGAAACGTTGATTTAATATCTCAGCTTCACCAATCGCAGGCGGAAAAGTTTGCCGATTATCTTTTGAAAAATGTTGTTAATATACCGCGTGTCCGTGTAACTGTTGACCGAATGATCGCAAAACAGTGTAGGTAAATCTTGTGGATTATGTCCTACCTGTAGAAATGCTCTCCACATTTAGTGGAGAGCATTTCTACAGGAAAAGAACCAGAAGAGTTCTACTGCACGATGCGGTAAACCTTCGCTTCGTAGGGGCGCAGGGTGGTGCCCGCATCGGTCAGTGCGCCGGTGTTATCCCGGTAGTTGGAATGCACCAGTTCGACGGACGCTCCGGCTGCGAGTGCATCATCCAGCAAAGAGAAAGTGCGCTCCACCGAATCAGACGTGAAGTTAGAAACCACGAGCAGAGACTGGTTCGCGTCGGTGCCGTCCGGGCCGCCGGTCCGGGTGTAGGCGTACACTGCCTCATCCTCGGTGTGAGGAGCCTCAACCGAATCTACGGGTGCGAACGAACCGTACACCATCAAATCTTTGAGCTCACCGCGGCGCAGTTTCGCCAATTCCTGATAGTGGTAGAACACCGAATCCTGATCGTCCAGGGCAGCCTGCGCATTAATCTGTGGGTAGTTCGGGTTCACCTTCAGCCACGGCTCGACTCCCGTGTTCGTGAACCCGCCGTTCGCCGAGTCGTCCCACTGCATGGGGGTGCGGGCGTTATCGCGACCCTTAATGTAGATGGCGCGCATCGCGTCCTCGTGGCTGAGCCGCTGATGATCCACGTGCATATCCTCGTAGAAACGAATCGAATCGCCGTCGCGGTAGTCCTCGATCGACTCGAACCGCACATTGGTCATCCCAAGTTCCTCACCCTGATAAATATAGGGGGTTCCCTGCATAAAATGTAGGGTGGTTGCTAACTGCTTCGCTGAAAGCACCCGAAATTTGGGGGAATCGTTGCCGAACCGCGAGACCACGCGCGGCTGATCGTGGTTATTCCAGTACAGCGAACCCCACGCCTTGCCCTCAAGTTTCGTCTGCCACTCATTCAGAATGCGCTTAAGCTCGGTCAGCTTGTACGGCGCATACGACCACTTGCCGCCCAGCGAACCTTCGGGGTCGTTATCGACGCCCATGTGGTCGAAGTGGAAGAGCATCTGCAGTTCGCCCGCATCGTAGCCCGCCCACAGCTTCGCGTCCTCGGGGCTGGTCGCGCTCGTTTCGCCCACGGTCATCACATCGTACTTCGAGAACGCCTCACGGTTGAGCTCTTTCATCCACGGATGCACCATCGTGCCGTTCGCAATCACAAACGGGATCGACGACGTATGCTTCTCAAAATCGGTGGAAGGATCATCCGGGAAGCCCTCGGGCTTAGAAATAATGTTGATGGCGTCCAGCCGGAAACCATCCACGCCCTTATCGAGCCACCAGCGCACCATCGCATACAGGTCTTCGCGCACCTTCGGGTTCGCCCAGTTCAGATCGGGCTGTTCCTTGAAGAAAATGTGCAGGTAGAACTGCTGCGTGGCTTCGTCCCACTCCCAGGCGGAGCCGCCGAATTCGGAAGCCCAATTATTCGGAGGAATCGGGGCACCATTCTCGTCAAACCCGTTGGGGTCTTTCCAAATGTAGTAGTCGCGGTACGGGTTATCTTTTGAGGAACGAGACTGCACAAACCACGGATGCTGATCCGAAGTATGGTTCGCCACCAAATCCATCAGAATTTTGATGCCGTGCTCATGTGCGGTGGCCAGCAGCTCATCGAAATCTTCCATTGTCCCGAAATCGCTCATGATGGCGAAGTAGTCGGAGATATCGTAGCCGTTATCTACGTTCGGCGAATCAAACACGGGGGAGAGCCAGATAACGTTAATGCCCAGCTTCGCCAGGTACGGGATTTTTTCGGTAATACCGGGCAGGTCACCGATACCGTCGCCATTGGAGTCGTTGAAGGAGCGCGGGTACACCTGGTAGACCACCGCCTCCTTCCACCACTGCCGCCCGGCGTAGGAAGGAACCGCACGCTCTTCAGTCGTGGTTTCACTACTCATCATCAGAAGCCTTTCGTTAAGGGTTGCGTCGTTCGGACCGGCGGGAAGACCCGTAAGCCGCATCGCCGCAGGTATGTCTGCAAAACTTTCAGTCAGGGTGTGCCAGCGCGCCACTCGCCGCGCACTCTACGCCCTACCGGTACAGATATACCTTCGCCTCATAGGGGCGCAGAGTGGTACCTTCGTCCGTGAACTCGCCGTGCTCATTCCGGTAGTTTGAGCTGATCAGTTCGGGTGCTTCTGCCATAGCCGCAAGCTCCTCAAGTTTCAGCACGCCCGGGTTCTTGAGCGCCAAAGAAGCGAGCTGACCGTCTGCATAGGGTAAAGACAGTGTTTCTTGGGTGAAATTAGCAACCACCAGCAGGGCGCGTTCGCCGGATGCTGCGGCATCCTCCGCTGAATTCACACGCAGGTAGGCGTACACCTGCTCATCCTCGGGGTCGAGCACACGGTATTCTCCGGTGAGCACGATGGGGTGCTCTTTGCGCAGATGGATCAGGTCGCTGTAGTGGTAGAAAATAGAATCATCGTTCGCCAACTCTTCGGCGGCGTTAATGTCGGTGTACCGCGGGTTCACCTTCAGCCACGGGGTGCCGGTCGTGAAGCCCGCGTTTTCGCTCGCATCCCACTGCATGGGGGTTCGCGCATTATCCCGACCCGATGCACTGATGTACCGCAGCATATCCTCGGGGCTAACCCGCTGGGACTCCACCACGTATTTACGCCAGGAATCATGGATTTCAAGGTCGTTGTAGTCATCTACCGAGTCGAAGAAAACATTGGTCATACCCAGCTCTTCACCCTGATAGATGTAGGGGGTTCCCTGCATCATGTGCAGAACCGTGCCGAGCATCTTACCGCTGACTTCACGGAACTCGGGGGAGTCATTGCCGAAACGTGAAACCGTGCGTGGCTGGTCATGGTTATTCCAGTACAGCGAATTCCATCCGCGACCGTGCAGTCCCGTCTGCCAGTGGGTAAGAACCTTCTTCAAATCCACCAGGTTAAAACGAGTATCCGACCATTTGCCGGTGGCGCCGCCTGCGCTGGCATCCACATCCATATGCTCGAACTGGAACACCATCTGCAGTTCGTGGCGGTCAAAGCCGGTGTACAGGGCGGCATCTTCCACGCTCACGCAGGGAGTCTCACCCACGGTCATCACCGGGTACTTGCTGAGTACCTCGCGGTTCATCTCGCGCAGGAACTCGTGCACGCGCGGACCGTTCGCGGCCACCGCCAAAGAATTATCTAGTCCTCCTGCGGTGACGGCGGGGTCATCCGGGAAGGAAAGATCCTTAGAGATCAGGTTAATAACATCCATGCGGAAACCGTCGACGCCCTTATCAAGCCAGAACCGCATAATGTCGTAGACCTCTTCACGTACTTTCGGGTTTTCCCAGTTGAGGTCGGGCTGCTTCACCGAAAAATAGTGCAGATAGAACTGCTGAGTGCCCTCGTCCCATTCCCAGACCGATGGTGAGAAACAGGAAATCCAGTTATTCGGCGGAATCGGGGTGCCGTCTTCAGAAAACCCGGCAGGGTCACGCCACACATAGTAGTCGCGGTACGGGTTATCCTTAGCCGATCGTGCCTGACGGAACCATTCGTGCTCATCCGAGGTGTGGTTCACCACCAAATCCATCATGAGCTTAATGCCGTGCTCATGGGCACTCGCCAGCAGCTCGTCGAAATCGGCCATCGTACCGAACTCGGTCATAATTGCCCGATAATCAGAGATGTCATAGCCGTTATCGTCATTTGGCGAGGCATAGATCGGGGAAAGCCAGATAACATCTATACCCAGCTTCGCCAGGTACGGGATTTTTTCGGTGATGCCGGGCAGATCGCCGATGCCGTCACCATTGGAATCGTTGAAGGAACGCGGGTAAATCTGGTACACAACGGGCTGCTGCCACCACTGAATTTCGGTTTTCATGGGCTGTCCTTCCACGGAATATATATCAAATAAAGGTCTGAAAGCGGGATCGGTCGCTCAGCTGCGGCACCCTGCAGCTACCGCACTATCCGGGCTGTACCTGCGACGGCAGCGGCACGGGGTGCATCCTGGCGGTGGGCTCGAAACTCGACTCGTCAAACTCCACCAGCACGCCACTGTGATCGGAAATCGCCTCAGGAGAATTATCGCAGAATACCACCGCATGCGAAAGAACCTTCACCGCGCGGTCGGCAAACACGAAGTCAATGCGCTTGGCATCCTCCTGCCCTTCCCACCCGGCAATCTCGCGATGCACGGTGAACTCACCATCGGTATGCTCGGCAATCTCACGGGTATCTATTAGGCCGGAAGAAAGTACAAGGTCGTACCCTTCGCCACGCGCCTGCGCCGCCGTGTTGAAATCGCCGCCTAGCAGAACGGGCGCATCCTGGCCGCGCTCGGTGAGAGCCTGCGAAAGCCGCGCAAACTCCTGTACGAAAAGCGGTTCGCCCTGAAAATCCCACCACGACATATGGGTGCTTGCACACCATACGGACCCCGCATCGGTACCCACCCGAACCGCGAGAGAAGACCTGCGTTCAACCCGGTCGTAGCTGTACTGCGGGCTCATTACAATAGGCTCGATGCGTTCAATAGGCACGCGAGAAAGCACCGCCACACACTCGTCATACCGATCCCACCCAATATGGGTTTCGGTCAGCGCCCATTCGTACTGAAGCCCTAAATCAGCCAGGAACCGAACCAGCAGCAGTGCATAATTATCCTCACGGATAGGAATACCAGCCCCACCCTGGTACCCCAGTGGAGTATCCACAATAGGGGAGTGCAGGTACTGATTGACCTCCTGCAACGCAATAACATCAACCCGATGGTGGGCGATAAAACGGGCAAGCTCATGAATCTTAACGATCTGGTGAGGCTCGCACCAGCTGTGGGTATTCAAGGTAAGAAAAAGCATAGGTATGTAGTTTTCGAGAGGTCGTGCGTTCAATAACACCACGCCACCTGCCACGGTGGGGCGGGCTACGGTTACATGCTACAGAGAAACACCGTTTCAAAGCACTAAAAAACCGTGACGGTAGGTTAGTATTTTTACCCGGTACCGGGAGATGTTTCATGTTATGAAAAAACATGTCTAATCTCCCGCAACATACGTGTAGCCCCGCCAAAAGGTGGGATGATGGTGCCATTCAAATACTGATGACATTCGCGCGGGCGCGTGTGCCTGCGTATTTTCTCGTAACCCGAAAGGCGTAAGCCTCATGATGGAAAAAGTTCAGAGGTTCGGTTCGGCCATGCTGGCCCCCGTGCTTCTTTTTGCCTTCGCCGGTTTGGCGGTTGGTATTGGTAAAGTTGCCACCCTAGAGAACATCGTTGGTCCTCTAGCTAATGAAGACACGATGTGGTTTAAAATCTGGGATGTCTGGCTCTCTGGTGCCTGGACCGTCTTCACTCAGATGGAGCTGCTCTTCGTGCTCGGCCTGCCGATTGCGCTCGCTAAGACCGCAAACGCCCGCGCCGTGCTCGAAGCTGGCATGGTCTACCTGACCTTCAACTACCTGAGCGGAACAATGCTCAAGTACTGGGGCCAAGACAGCGGTGGTATCTTCCAGCTCAACTACGGAGTGGATATTTCCGAGTCCGCCGCCGGTACCGGCCTGAAAATGATCGCCGGTATTAAGACCATTGACACCGGTATCTTTGGTGCGATTATTATCTCCGCCATCGTGGTGTGGGTACATAACCGCTGGTTCGACAAGAAGCTGCCCGACTTCCTGGGTATTTTCCAGGGCACCCAGTACGTGTACGCCGTGTGCTTCTTCCTCATGTTCCCCGTCGCGTTCCTCTTCACCCTGCTGTGGCCCTACGCCCAGCACGGTATTGAAAGCATGCAGGGGTTCTTCATCGCCTCCGGCGCGCTCGGTGTGTGGATCTACACCTTCTTGGAGCGCTTCCTCATCCCGACCGGTCTGCACCACTTCATCTACTCACCGTTCATGTTCGGCAACGCCGTAACCCCCAACGGCATTGCGAAGGACTGGCCGACCCACCTGAGCGAATTCGCGCAGAGCGATAAGCCCCTGCGTGAGCTCTTCCCCGGCGGCGGTTTCGCACTGCACGGCAACTCCAAGGTGTTCGCACCGGCAGGTATTGCGGCGGCCTTCTACACCACCGCACGGCCCGAGAAGCGTAAAGAGGTTCTCGCCCTGGTGCTGCCCGTGAGCCTCACCGCGATGCTCATCGGCATTACCGAGCCGCTGGAATTCACCTTCCTGTTCGTGGCACCCCCGCTGTTCGCAGTGCACGCTGTGCTGGCTGCAACCATGGCGTCGATCATGTACATGTTCGGGCTTTCAGGCAACATGGGCGGCGGTTTGCTGGATAACTTCATCTTCCTCAACTGGGTTCCGCTGTGGCAGAACCACTGGCCGACCTACCTCATGCAGATTGGCGTGGGCCTGTGCTTCACCGTCATCTACTTCCTGCTCTTCCGCTTCCTGATCCTGAAGTTCGACTTCAAGACCCCCGGCCGTGAGGCTGAGGGCGGCGAAACGAAGCTGTACTCGAAAGCCGAGTACAAGGCCGCCAAGGCTGCCGAGAAGAAGGGCGGCGCATCCGCAGAAGACGGCGACACTGACCTGTACGCACCGCGTGCGGCTGGTTTCCTTGAACTGCTCGGCGGCGCCGACAACATCACCACCGTGAACAACTGCGCCACCCGCCTGCGCGTGTCGGTGGCCGATGAATCCCTGGTCGACACCTCGGATGCCGCGTTCAAGGACGCCGGTGCTCTGGGTATCGTACGCAAGGGTAAGGCATTCCAGGTGATCGTGGGCATGGACGTTCCGCAGGTTCGCGAGCGTTTTGAAACCATGGTGAACACCAAAGCCTAAAACGTGAGCTGGGCTAAAACCCGCTTCACGCGATAACACCACAAGGCTCCTGAGCCGCAGACGTTGTAATATTTTTAATATTGCTTGTCAGCGATTCAGGAGCCTTGAGTGGATTTACAAGATGTGGTGAATGCAAACCAACACCGCTTCAGCGGTACAGAGCGCGAGATTCTGGCGTTTATGCTCGACAACGAAAAGTTCGTTGCCGAAGCCACCATCAGCTCCCTCGCGCACAAAACCTACACCTCAACCAGCTCCATTATTCGCCTCACCAAGAAACTGAACTTCTCAGGCTTTGCGGAGCTGAAATACTTCATCAAATCCTCCCTCACCCGCTCCGAACCCTACAACCCCAGGTTTATTGAGAGCGGTAAAGAAGACATCCTGCGAACCTACGACTACCTCGAACACATGGAGCTGTCGAAGCTCATCGAAAAAATGCACGACGCCCGCACCATCTACTGCTTCGGCACCGGGTACGCCCAACGCAACGCCGTGCAGGAGTTCGCCAAATCCATGCAGGTGTGCGGCAAATTCTGTCACGTCATCCCAGCCCGCAACGAGTTTGAGAGTACCATGACCTCCATGACCACCAACGATTTGGTGATCCTCGTATCGTTCTCCGGGCAGACAGAGAACATGCGCGAACACGTGAAAATGCTTGCCCTGCGCAAAATCCCCATGGTTGCGGTCACCGCCCTCGGAGTGAACTACATGTCCTCCCACGCCGAATACTCACTGCACTACCAGAGCACCCCCACGCAGATCACCGGCCAGCGCGGCCCCTACAACTCATTCGTGGCGCTCTCAGTGCTGCTGGACTACCTGGTGCGCCGGTACATCGACCACATTGAGACCCGAAACCCCCAGCGGCAGCCCGGCGGAAACGAAACAGACCCGGGCACCGGCCCGGCAGAACCCACCGCCGACTAACCCCCAGAAAGCACACAAGACATGAACATCTTCGCCGCGCTTGACGACGACCGTAAACTCCGCCGTTTCCTCTTCTGGTACTGGCTCCTGGTGCCCTTCGCGCTCTTCGCCTGGATTCTGCTTGGCGCCGCGAACTCCAATATGACCTTCCAGCAGGCGCTTAACATCCCCTTCTTCGCTGTCGCGTTCCTCAACGGGTGCCTGACGATCCTGCTCGCGGGACTCTTCAAACTCGCTGGAAGCGAAAATGAACGCACCGAACGCGTCTTCACCCTCTACGCCCTCGCGGTGCAGATAGTGGTGGGGAACCTGCCCGGCGCGCTCGCCTGCTACCTGCTGCTGCGCGCCACCCGCGACTGGGACGAGACCGAAAAATTTGCGCCCACCTACCGTTGGGTACTCATCGCCGCCATGGTATTTTTGGGGATGGTGAGTCTGCTGGTTCTTGCGGCGAACATCCGCCTCTGGACAAGCTAAACACACACCTTAGCTGCTACAAGGCCGCATAGGAAGGACGAACCGCAGAAACTACGGCACTATAACGCGCCACGGTGGGCTGCCCGCGAAACGCTGAACCCATCCGCCCGGCAAAGACACGAGGCGCACCCACCCGGCCCGTATGATATAAGAACGTGCAGAATACAACACACCCAAGGACGCACACGACGTGAACGGAACCCCCGAGACCCCCCAGGGCGCGCCCAGGACGGGAAACTCGCCAACCTCAGAACCCGCACCGGCACCCAACCCCGACGGGCCCCCTGAGGCACTGCCGCCGCACCTTGACCCCGCCAGCCACAGCTTCGACCCAGCGGCGGGGCTGGAACGCTGGGCGGAACAGATGGACATCTACACCGGCCCGGACGCGATGCTCAACTTTAACCGGGTTGACTATGTGCACATCGACCTCACCGCCGCAAACCCTTCCGGACTCGCCCAGCTGCTGGCCGGGCGGAAAACCCGCCTGTCCACCATTCTGCGCGAAAAAAGCCTGCTGGAGGAAGGGATGCGTGCCGCCCGCACCCTGCGCACCAAAATCTATGAGCTGTCCACCGACCACGGGCTAGACTCCGGGTACTTTGTGGCCGGTACCGCCTCCTGGCTCTCACGCTCCACCCGCGAGCACACCGTCTCCTACGAGAAACGGTTTATTGCCCCTATCCTCATGGCGCCGCTGAGCATCACCCCGCACCCCAGCAGCGACGACTACGAGCTGCGCCTTGCCGGTGCCGCGCGGCTTAACCCCGCCATGGTGCGCCAAATCAAACAGGAATACGATATTGACTTGGGCACCATGGATGTGGCGCAGCTGGCCAATTCCATGTCCCGCCTTGACCCCGAGCCTGTAATTGAGCGGATGCGCGCCACCACCGGGAATATCCCCGGGATGGCCATCGAATCACGGTTCTTCATCTCAACATTCGCCGACCTCAAAGAAAGCATGGGCGAGCTGCCGCACACCGCCCACACTCCGCTGGTGCGTGATATTGCCGCGCTCAAAGTCCCCGGGGTGCAGCCGAGCATCCGCCCACTGGTGCAGAACCAGCCCCCTCATGACGACCGTGACCCGCAGCGGGAGACGCAGCTGCTTGACGCCGACCCGGCCGCGCAGACCATTATTGATGCGGCCGCCAGCGGCAACTCGTTCACCGTCACCGCTGCCCCCGGCACCGAGCCGCTACGCACCGCCGTGAATATTGCTGCGACCCTCGCGGGGCAGGGCAAATCTGTGCTTGTGGTGGGGGAGAAACGCTCCACCCTGGCCGATTTCACCGCGCTGCTTGAACGCAACGGTATTGATTCCCTCCGTTTTGATGTGCTCACCGACCGCGACGCCGAAGGCCAGCGCGCCGAATTCATCCAAGCCATTGTGCGCAACGAAACCGCTGCCATACCTGAGGAAGAGAAGACCACCGCCGAGCTGCTTGAAACCCGCCGCCGCCTGCACAGGCACACCGAGGCTTTGCTCTCGCACGAGCCGTACTGGAATATCACCACCTACCAGGCGCTGCAGACCCTCGCCGAACTCACCTCACGGAATGAGGCGCCCGCAACCGGCGTACGGTTTAGCCGCCGCATGCTTGATCGGCTGCTCGAACGCGAGAACCTTGCTCACGACCTCACCCGCCTCGCGGAGTTGGGGGCGTTCACCCCGGCAGCCCGCACCTCCCCCTGGTACCGTGCCCGCCTGGCCAACGACGAGGAGACCGCTGACGCTTACGCACTGGTTCTCACCCTCAAATCCTCCCTGCTGTCTCTGCGGGAGGCTATGAGCCGGCTCAGCCGCACCACCGGGTTACGGCTGGGCCGCACTATCACCGACTGGCAGGGGCAGCTGCGTATTCTGCAGCGCATCCGGGAAACCCTGAAACAGTTCCGCCCCACCGTGTATGACCGGCCCGTCACCGACCTGATAGCGGCCACCGCGACCGGGGCGTGGCGCCGCGAAAACGGCATCGAAATGAGCAGTATGCAGCGCTCCCGCCTGCGCCGCGCCGCTAAGGAGTACATCCTGCCGGGGGTGAATATTGGCGACCTGCACGAGCAGCTGCGGATTGTGCAGGCTGAACGCGCAGAGTGGATCCGGCACACCGCCGCCCCACGCACCCCGCAGATCCCTGAGAACCTTGATGCGCTTGTCACCGCCTGCAATTCCCTCATGAAAGAGTTCGACGGGCTGCGAATCGTGCTGGATGACTCCCCGGAAGGCACCGACTTTACCCGCACAACCCTGGACGCGCTCGAACAGCGTTTGGACGCGTTACTGGCCGACCGGGTGCTGCTGATGAGCCTGCCCGAGCGGGATACCCTCACCGCGCGCCTGCTGTGCCTGGGCCTGGATGAGCTCATGGAAGATTTGTACGCCCGGCAGGTGCCGGCACGGCTGGTGGCCGCTGAGCTGGAGCTGGCCTGGTGGCAGTCCGCCCTTGAGGAGCTGCTGCACGACCACGAGGGGCGAATCCTGGGCGGGCAGGCGCTTCGCGGCGTTGAGTCCCGGTTCCGCCGCGCCGACTACGCCCACATGCTGGGTGCTGCCTCACGCCTGCTGGAGTGCACCCGGCAGCTGTGGAACGACCGGATCGACACCCACCATGAGCAGGCGGCGTACCTTAAAAGCCAGCTGCGCGGGCATGAGTTTGTGCTTCAGCAGTTATTGGAGCACGCCCCAACGATGGCGAGCACCCTGCTGCCGATTTGGACGGCCAGCCCCTTCGCGTTGGCACGTCACGTTCCGCCCACTATGCGTTTTGACGTTGCGATCTTATTGGATTCCGAATCGACGCCGCTGGCGGCAAACCTGCCCGCCATTACCCGCGCTGAGGCGGTGATCGCCCTCGGCGACCCGCACTCCGGGTACCCGGCCCCGTTTATTGTTTCGGCACCGGCGACGGGGGCGCCAGCACCGGCAACGAAACGACTTGAGAGCACCTTTGACGCGCTTTCGAAGGTGGTGCCCTCGCTGCACTTGGCGCAGCTGGGGCGGGCCATGGACCCGGTGACCTTTGACTATTTGAACCGTGAGTTTTACGGGGGGCAGCTGCGGCAGCGTTCGGTGAGTGATGCCGCCTCCGAGCCGAAGCCGACCCTTAGCGTCGAGTACATTGATACGCGCGGGAAGGTGAGCGATAACGCCAACCAGGAATCGCCCAGTTTTGAGGTGGAGCGGGTGACCTTACTGGTGCTGGAGCACGCTTACCGCCGCCCGGAGCGTTCCCTGGCGGTGGTAACCGCGAGCCCTAAACACGCGCAGCGGGTGGCCGGTGCGGTGCGCAACGCCCTGAATAAATATCCGCAGCTGGCGCCGTTCTTTAAACCCGGAAAAGAACCGTTTAGGGTGGTTGATTTTACGCGCGCTGAGGGCATGGAGCGAGACACCATGATCTTCTCCTTGGGAGTGGGCCGCCCCCGCCCCGACCAGCGCACCCCCTACACGATGGGGCAGCTGTCGGAGGAGCACGGCCGGGAGGGGCTCGTGACCGCGCTGACCCGTGCCCGCCGCGCCACCCACATTGTTTCGTGTGTGAGCCCGGATGCGTTGGAGCCGCAGAAACTAGAGCACGGCGCCCTCGACTTTTACCGTCTGATGCGTGCCCATGAGGCACACCAGAAACGTGTGGACGAGCAGCAGCAGGCGGCCCGCATCCCCGAAAAAATGCCCGATAACGAGTTCTTAGCGGGTGAGGATTACGGCCCTCTGCCCGACACCGGCGATTGGCTGCTGAACGACCTGCTGGTTCGGTTGCGCCAGCGCGGGGTGCGTATTGAGCCAGGCGGCGGGCTGGTGGCGTTTATTGCCTACGCCCCCGCGGGCGGTGGTGACGATGAGGAGCCTGCCATGCCGCTGGTTGCCTGCTCGGACGCCTCACCGCGTTTTGCAAGCACCAGTGTGCGCGAGCGCACCCGCCTGTTGCCTGAGCGGCTGGGCCTTACCGGGTGGAACTACCTGACCCTGAACACGGTGGAGGTATTCGCCGACCCGGACGCTGTGGTGGAGCGCATTATGCGGTACGTTGGGATGCGGGAGGACAACTCGTGAGCGGCTACTCGCCCGTGCCGAAACCACGGCGCGGTCATCGCCGGGTGAGTGGGGCGGGCGCGCCAGCTGAAGCTGAACCGCGTATCGCTGGGGTGAATGCCCCCGAACCGGGGCGGGTGCAGCGTGTGAAGCCGTCGGGTGGGCAGAGGGCCGCCAGCGAACAGGGGACTGGGGCTACCCGTGGCGTGCCGGGTGAGCGTTCCCAGCAGGCGTTGAGCGCGGATGAGCTGGCCAGGCTGCAGTGGGTGCAGGAGATGAAGGAGCAGAAACCTCCGCACTATTAGCCCGCACGGTGCCCCCAGGGTGCCGCGTACCCCATCCCTGGTTGCTTACCGTAGCCCCGCGCACCCTGGCGGGGTAAAAGCCCAGCACTGCACACTGGGCCATGTTATTCACGTTTGCTCCGTACCCTGACCGGATGAGAGGCTGGGCGCGCGGCGACTAGGCGGTGCCTGCTGAGCTGCCGCTGGAGCTGCTTGAACTATTTGTGCTGCTGTTTTTGTCGTTTGTGTAAAACCCGGAGCCTTTAAAGACGACGCCCACCTCGTTGTAGCGTTTACGCAGTGTTTCCTGTCCGCAGCTTGGGCAGGTGCGCAGCGCATTATCGCTAAATGATTGGCGTTTTTCGAAGGCGTGGCCGCAGTTTTTGCACTGGTAGACGTAGATCGGCATGGTATTCCTCGCTGAGCCTGTGTGATTACTTCCAGCTAAAAAGTGTACCGCCTGTGTGTGGTGTCCGCCTACGTGCTGGCTGTACGGTGTGTTAGTGGGTGGCGTGTTCGCCGAGCGGGTGCACCCCGTTCTCGGTGAGCACCCGGTAAAGCACCCCGTCCCACGTGTCGTAGGGGACGCTGTCAAGCACTTCGTCGGCGAATACCACGCCCACTGTTGTTTCGCGCAGGGCCTGCTCGCTCAGGCGCGGCAGCAGCCGGTCGTAATACCCGCCGCCTTGGCCAAGCCGTCGCCCGTTGCGTCCGTAGGCCAGGGCGGGTACTAGGCGCAGGTCGGCTGCTGTGAAGGCGTGGGGGCCTTCAGCGTCGCCTTCGGGTTCGGCAATACCCATACCGTTGAGGGGGTGCTGCACATGCGGGTCCCACTGTACCCAGGCGAGTTGCCGCCCGGGGCGCACTACCGGCACCAGGATGCGGTGCCCGTCATGGTGCAGCTGCTGCAGTGCGTCGGTGATGGGGGGCTCCGCAGCGGTCGGCAGGTACGCTGCAATGGTTAGTTTTTTCCCGGTGCGGGGTATGAGGGAGTAGATGCCTTCCCGGTAGCGGCGCGCATAGTCTGCTTGCCCTGCCTCTGCGCGGTTGCTGCGGTTAATGAGGCGGCGCGGGCGGATTTGGGCGCGTAATACTTGTTTATCGAGCGCGATGTCTTCGGGGGATGCCCCCGAGGCGGGCTGCTGCATGGTTCTCCTGGGACGACGTTGGCTGCAGTACTGAAACACGGCGTGGCGCGTGTTATTTCAATTATAGAATTGCAGAGGGCCTAATCCTGAGGGGAATGTCTAATCAAAATATTGTGAAATATGCGGTACTTGAGACGTGCTTGTTCTGTGGGCATTCTCTTCTCATGTATGCTGTTTGCATGACTAATGTATCTGGGTCTATTACTAAGGCTGTTATTCCTGCGGCGGGTCTGGGCACCCGATTTTTGCCCGCAACAAAGGCGACCCCTAAAGAGATGCTCCCGGTGGTGGACCGTCCCGCCATCCAGTATGTGGTGGAGGAAGCGATCCGCGCGGGGCTGCAAGATGTGCTGATGATCACCGGCCGCAATAAGCGTGCCTTGGAGGATCATTTTGACCGTGTGCCGGTGTTGGAGCGGCAGTTGGCTGAGCAGGGTAAAGAGGCCCTGCTGAAGGCTGTGGAGGAGTCCAACTATTTGGGAGAGATCCACTATGTGCGCCAGGGCGACCCGAAGGGCCTGGGGCATGCGGTGCTGCGCGGTAAGGTGCATGTGGGCAATGAGCCGTTCGCGGTGCTGCTGGGCGATGACCTGATTGATGAGAAGGAAGATCTGCTCTCTCGCATGGTTGAGGTGCAGCAGCGTACCGGCGGTTCTGTGGTGGCCCTCATGGAGGTGCCGCGTGAGGCGATTTCTGCGTATGGTGCCGCCGCGATTGAGACCGTTGCGGGTGAGGACTTTGTGAAGGTGACCGGGCTGGTTGAGAAGCCGGAGCCGGAGCAGGCCCCCTCAAATTATGCTGTGATTGGCCGTTACGTGCTGAGCCCGAAGGTGTTTGAGGTGCTTGAGAATACCGCCCCCGGCCGTGGCGGGGAAATTCAGCTCACTGACGCCTTGCAGACTCTTGCCGTGGGCGAGGGCGATGGAGAAGGCGTGTACGGTGTGGTGTTTAAGGGCCGTCGTTTTGATACTGGCGATAAGCTCTCGTATTTGAAGGCGAATATTATTTTGGCTGCTGAGCGCGGCGATTTTGGTCCCGAGCTGTGCCAGTGGTTGAAGGAATTTACTGCCGAAAACTGCTAAAAACACGCGTTTTAGGGTGTTATGATGCGGTGGCTTCCCATGCCGGGGGCCACCGCATTATTGTGCGGTTGGGTGTTTTCAACCCGGTGCTGTGTGGGCGGGCACAAAAACTTGGTGATGTTTTGTGCCTGGGGCGTATTCTGGCACACCGATATCCGCTAATTTCGGTAGTATTTATAGATATAGGTTTTTGGGATCCGGCGTTTTTATGGGGGCGGTATAGAAGCATGATCTGGCTGAGCACTTCGGGCATTGTGGTTGCCCTTGCTGTCATTATGCTCTTGTGGGTTGTGCCTAGGGCCTCTCGGCGCGCGCCCGCCAACGGATCCCGGCGGCAGCTGGCGCGTGTGGGCCGCACCGCTGAGGATATTTTCTTGTCCGCAAAAGTACTGTTTAATGAGGAGACTGCACGCGGCACGGGTGCGGCCGTGCCTTCGGCTTCCGGCAAGGCTGAGGTGTACGCTTCAACCTCCACCGGTTCGCTGGAGCCCCTGGGCGGGGTGGAGTTTGCTGAGAGCGCCGCTTCGGCTGCGGTGAACGTGCAGCAGCGACAGGAAGAGTTTGCGGACGATAAGACGCAGCTGCTGTACACCACGGATGCAGCCGAGAGTGCCGAAGACGCCGACCTGTGGGAGGAGGCCACGATGCGTGAGGACGCGAACGCCCAGCAGCAGGGCGTACACGATACTGAGCTTTACGACGAACCGTACGATGAGGACCTCTACGCCCCGGAGCCTGACCTGGACTCTGCGCCCGGTGCGGAGCCTGCCGACGGCGAGGCTGATGCACCCGCACATTGGGAGGTTACAGCAAATTCCCAACCTTCAGGCTCCCGGATAGGTCGTAGTATCCCTGAGGTTAATATAGATGCTGAGACGGCGGGGCAGGATCCCTCCGCTGCGGACACCGATTCTCAGCGCCCCAGCGGCACCCACCATCAGGGCACCGGGCGTGCGGAGGAGCCCCGGGGGGAGGCGCCTTCGGCGGCTGCAGTTCGCGGCCCTGCCCTGCATGAGCTTTCCTCTACCGAAGAAGTTCCGGAGGTTCAGGAGTCAATGCTGGGGGGTCCGGTACCCCCGGGAATGACGGTTCATACCGGCCGCGCCGTACTTTTGGGTGTGGCCTTGCTGGCGTTTGTTGCGGCCCTGGGGTTTGCCCTTATGGCTTTTTCCGGCATGCTGTCGTGGGTGTGGCCGGTGGCGGCGCTGCTGGTTGCCGTGGCGACCGGCGGGCTGCTGCGGTACCTGGCGATTTCGGGTGCTAAAAAGCCCGCAGCGAGCCGCCGTGAATCTTCCAGTGCCCCGGTATCCGAACAGGCCGAGGCGACAGCCTCCGCTGAACGCGGCAGCCGTGAGTCTGAAACAGCCGGTGCTGACCCGGCGGCTAATACCCGCCGCACCAAGGGGGCACGCCCCGCTCCCGCCCGTATAGCAGCTGCGGGTTCGGCTGCACGTCAAGACAGCAGCCGGACGCAGGGGCGTCGCGCCCCCGCCGCCGAGCACCGCAGCGAACGCGCGGCAGGGCGTGAACGTCCCGCTGGTGAGGGCGTTCAGGAGGAGTCGTCTCGTCCCCGCCGTGAGCCTGCACCACTGCGCCGCCACACACCTGCGCGTCGCAGTGCGTCAGCTCAGGGAGCCCGCGCCGCCGCATCGCCCGGGGTTCAGCGGGAACCTGATGCTCAGGGCGCCGCACGCCGTAGTGCAGTGGAACGGGAGCCGGTTCGGGCCCGTACTTCTCAGCTTCCGGCGATTCGCCGGGGTGGGCGGGGCTCGCACCTGCCCCCGCAGCTGAGGCCCCTGGCGCACCGTGATGAGCCCATGCTTTTTGATATCCAGCCCGAGACCCCGCAGGCACCTGCGGCTTCTGCTCGGACTTCTCAGCCTGCTGACTCGGCTAAACCTTCTGCCCAGGCCACTCAGCCTGCAGACTCGGCTGTATCTTCTGCGCCGGTCACGCCTGCTGCCCCCACCCAGAGCGCCCCTTCCCAAAACGATTCTGCTGAGGCGGCGCAGCCTACTGCGCCTGTTCCAACTCAGCCACCTGCCGCCCCGGCCCGACCGGAGGCTGCTGCTAAAACTGGCAGGGTGCCGCAGCAGAACCTTTCCGGGGCATCCTCCTTCGAACGGAGTGGCTCCTTTGATGCTGACGCTACCGCCCCGATTACGGATGGGATATCCACGGCGAACCTGGCTCAGCGTGCCGCTGCGGCCCGCGCGCAGGCTACCCGCGCAGCTGAGGCGGCGCAGCAGGTGCAGCGTGAGGCTGCTGAGCGTGCCCGCCGCAGGGCGCGGCAGCTGAATCTGCAGAACCCGTACCCGCAGCAGGATCCGGTGCAGCAGCCCTCCAGTGATACGGCGGAGCACACCACGGTGCCGCTGGGGCAGGGTGCAACCCCTGATGTGCCGCCGGTACAGCCTCCCGTTCCGCATACTCCGGTGCCGTCAACTATTGATGAGAGCGACCTGGACTCTTTGGATGATGATGTCTCACCGGTGTTCGAGCCGCAGCAGCAGCTGGGTACGCTCGGCAGCGGGTTTGAGGATACGTCTACTCAGGGCATTCGGCTGGGCCCCGGGGCGATGCCCATGTTCAAGGCCACCTCAAACACCTGGGAGCCGGTGGAGCTGCCGAAGCCGCTGCACACCCTGCATCAGAAGAAAGATAAGGACGCTAAAGGTAAAGGTAAAACCGGAGAATAGGTACCAAGGGCAGAAGCCGAGATATACAAATGCAGAGTGGCTTTTGCCGTAGTCTATAAAAGCCCGTGCGGGCCTGCCTCACTGTGAGGCAGGCCCGCACGGCGTTAGTGAGCGGATAGATATAGCACACAGTAACTCTATGATTAAGGTAATACTTGAATATGCCGTGTGAGTGGGCGCACAGAACCTATGATGGGTTTATCGAATAAATACAATCCGAAAGGATGCCGGTTACGATGACTTCCGAAATAACCCGCCGCGCGGCTTTAAGCCTTGTGGGCGCAGGAACAACGGTGTTTTTATCTGCCTGCGCGGCAACCAATGTATTTGTGGGTACTCAAGAGGATACCTCTTCACCGTCAGCCTCTCCTAAAGACTACAAAGGTGAGGCGAAACTGGAGGAATACGATACTTCCGCCGGTACTTTTGAGCCCGCAACCCACGACACTCCGCCCAAAAACGTTCCCAAACCCATTAAGCCCAAAAACGCTGACGAGGACTCCGTAGCCGGGTTGTATTCCAGCATTGCATTTCTTGGGGCGGCTATCACCTACGCCTTTACTACGGGGGATACCACATATATACAGGACTCGGCGTTCAACGAGGAAACAAAGAAAGAGATAATAAACAATAGGGTCGTACGAAAAACGGCTGAGGGTAAACACTGGGAAGCTGACATTAAGCTCGTTTATTCTCTGGAAACCTCAGAACCCACAAAAGAAGGGGACGAGTACACCTGGCCATACCGGGGAATTTCCCGCCACGGGGCGTACTATGTGGAGGTTAACGGTCCAAAGACCAGCGTGAACTTCATTTCTGAGAGCAGCCAGGAAACTATAACACCGGGGCGAATCAAAGCGGAACACGCCGATGGTCACTGGGTCATTAGTTTTGAGACCGATGAGAGTGCCAGCCCCAGTGCTTCCTCCTCCCGCTCATCAAGCATATAAGGCGCGTTTCTTATAGTGTGCTTTCTGTGAACGGGGACGAATCATGGCCCAGCACCATAATGATGGGGGGTGTTTTCTCTGAGCAGCAGGGAAGGGGAGAGAAGGCTCCTGCCCGTTCCCTGTACCCGTGTATTTTCCGTAGTCGGAGTGCAATATCTAGGGCTATCTGGGTGTATACGTAAGGGAGAAGTCCCTCTTAGGACTCCTCCCTTGCTGTCACCCGGATGTTTCGGGATGGGGGTGGTTCTTAGTAAGACGGTGAGGGGCTGGAGCTTGACCCGTCAAACTCAATATCAATGACCCACCGACCACCAGTGTATTTTGCTTTAATCTTCCCACTTCCCTTACTCACCTGCTGGCTTGTGGGGATGGTGCTCACCTTCACGGAACGCTCGGTAGAAGTCTCTGTCACATCTACCCGGAACGCCCCGTGCCGTGATTCCATCTGATACGGCCAGATGTACTCGTCCCCTTCTTTTGTGGGCTCCGAGGTCTCTAAGAAAATCACAACTTTGGACTCGGCCTCCCAATATTTACCCTCACGGATTTTATCTAGGGTGACCGCAGACTTAAATCCTTTCTGATCTTCCTCACTAAGAGCGGATTCGTTGATCGGCCCAACGTCCCCGGTCACTAAAGCATACGTGAGGGCAGCCCCGATAAATGCAATGCTGGAATACAGCCCGGCTACGGAGTCCTCATCAGCATTTTTGGGCTTAATGGGTTTGGGAACGTTTTTGGGCGGGGTATCCTGAGTAGCGGGCTCAAAAGTACCGGCAGAAGTATCGTACTCTTCCAGTTTCACCTCGCCTTTGTAGTCCTTTTTAGCGGCCGATGAAGACTCGCTGGAGGAGCCATTAATAGCTGTGCCAGACCCACAGGCGGCGAGAAGCGTTAGGGATGTTGCGCCCGCAAAGCCCAGGGCCGCGCGGCGGGTTATCTCGGAAGTCATGGTAACCGGTTTCCTCTCAAGTGCGTGATATACCAGCTATCTCTATCCTAGAGAACACGCGGCCCATAAGCACGTACATTTAACTATTACTTTAAATGTAGGCTTCTGTGTGGCGAATGTACTGGGTGCAGCAGCTTCCGTCGCAGTTAAGGTAAGGAGGGGGTTCCGGGCGGAACCCCCTCCTCGCATCACACACAGGAAGAAAAGTCTTCGAAACCGTTTCGCGGAGGAATCCTTCCCACAGGGACTCCCGCTATTTGGTAATAAAAATATAACCTAATTAATGGGGGTGTGCCAACCCGAATATCTCAAGAAATAGTGACAACCTGTCTGCAAAGCAAGGTATACCTAAGTTAGTTCCGTGTATTTGCGGGCAAAAACCGGGCACAGCTAGGGCACAAAAAATATTTAAACTTTTTCCCCGCCCCTCTTTGCGCACCCTCAGCTGTGGGTAAGGCCGGTAACATGCAGCGGTATGGGTCGGTAAAACGTGAGAGAATGGCAGAGTGAAAGAATGGTTCGATTCCCTACCTGTAGAGGCGGCCGTTGCCTGCCTGTGGGCGATCGGCATTATCCGCACGTCCATTGTGTTTCTGCTCGGCTACCTGGCCGCCGCAGGAGGGGCACGCTTGAGCCGCATCCGGGAAGCAATGGACACCCCCATATACCAGCGGGCCACAGCGTTCGTGAACCGCTGGGGCGTATTAGCCGTGCCGCTGTGCTTCCTCACCGTAGGCTTCCAAACCGCCGTCATTATCACCACCGGGTTCACGAAAATGCCGTTACGCCGCTGGGTCCCGGCCATGCTCGTGGGCACTTTCATCTGGGCCGTCATCTACACCACCGTGGGGTTCGCAGTGCTCGCCGCCCTGGGACTGCAGCCGTGGATGCTGCCAGTTGCCCTAGCGGTAGTCGTGCTCCTCAGCCTGGGAATCTCTAAAGTGCGTGAACTCATCACCGACCGCAAACCCCGCCCGTAACCGGGCCGCCGCCGTCCACTGTGCTAGCGTAAAGGCATGAACGAAACCCCCGAAGCTGTTACACCCGCAAAACCGGTACCGCCAAGCACCCAGCAGGAGCACAGCATTGAGCTTGCCGAACCCGCCGCCGGGCTCATCCACTCGGCGCAGGCGGCACCCGCACCGGTGCTGAGCCGTGCCAGCTTACGCATCGGCTACGAGCCGGGGGTAATGCCCGGAAAATGGTTCACCCGCTGGCACGAACGCTACGGCAGAACCGCCCCGCTGTCCGAAATACCGCTTCGCGAAGGGGCCGGTCTTGAAGCACTCACTACCGCGCTCAGCACCCCGAACAGCACCAGCGGCGAAGCCCGTTTCGAGCCGTTAGCACACATGGCCATAATGCGCGCCGCCGCACAGGAAACCCCCGACAAAGACCGGTACCACAGCATCCGCCTGTACGAGGAAGTACCCGTGGTGGTGCTGCCCAAAGACCATGTGCTCACCGTGCTCGACGAGGTTCCCCTAGGTGAGATGGCTGAGGAGTTCCTGCTGCATGAGCCCGAGCAGTTCCCCGCCTGGGGTGAAGCCTCACAGCAGTGGCGCCAACAGAACCCCCGGTTTTTACCGCAGATTCCCACCCACGCGGACGCTATCGAACTGGTAGCTGCCGGGGTGGGCCTGTACATCACCCCCATGTCGGTGGCCCGCCTGCACCACCGCAAAGACCTCACCTACCGTCCAGTACCCGACGCCGAGCCGTACCCCGTGCACCTGGTGTGGCCCCGTACCCCGGCAGCCCCCACCCCCGATACGGTCCAGGGCGAGAAAGACGACGAGTTTGAGGTGCTCATCCAGGACTTTATCGGCATTGTGCGCGGGCGTACCGCATCCAGTAACCGGGGCAGCGAAACCGCCCAGGCCCGCCGCACCCGCATAGCCGGTGAACGCGCCAAAGCCACAGCGAAATCCCGTGCGGCTAATGCCCGCCGAGAAGCACGCCACCAGAAAACAGCCGCATCCCGAACCGGCGGCACCTCCCGGCGCAAAGCCGCCGCAGGCAGCAAACCGGGACGAAAAGGCAAGCGAACCGGTAAACGCCGGTAGCCCGCCCCACCCGCCATCACGGGTGAACAGCGCCACCAGCAAACAGGCCGAACACCCAAGAAGACGCGGTAGAATCGAATCTATGGCATTAGCAATGGAGACCCGACCCGCCGCCTACGCGGTTGTTATTGAGCAGGGCAAACTGCTCATGACCCGCTGGGTGCCCGAAGACCGCTCGCACGAGCCCCTGTGGACGCTACCCGGCGGCGGCATGGAACCGGGGGAGCAGGCCGACGAAACAGCCCTGCGGGAAACCCTCGAAGAAACCGGGTACAGCGTTGCCATTGAAGACGTCCTGGGCGTGCACGCCGGGCATTTCCCCGCACGCAACGGCGTGTACGGCAACTCCCTGCCGTTCTGCGCCTTACGCATTATCTACCGGGCGCACATCGTCACCGGCCAGCTGCGGGCCGAAGAAAACGGCTCCTCAGACATTGCCCGCTGGGTTCCCATTAGCGAAATTGATACGCTGCGCTACGGCACCATTATTGATGAAGTGGCCTCCATGATGGGGTACACCAACGCCGCCGCCTGGGCCCTGGAATACCGCGAATTCCTCGCCGACGAGAACGCCAGGAAACTATCATGAACACACCCCGCCCCCGCCCGCTTGTGAGCCGCCGCTCAGCGCTTACCGCCGCCGCGCTCGCCCCCATCCTGGCTGCCTGCTCCGCCGGGGACAATAAACCCAAGGTGGACCCCTCCGCCTCAGCCTACGGCACCCTCTACGTCACCACCGGGGTGCTGGGGGCTAAAACCATTGTTGCCCACGCGTACGCCCAGGCGCTGCGGAACGTGGGGTACACAGTGGAGGTTATCGGGCACAATAATAACCGCGACGAGTACCTAGCGGCCCTAGGCACCACCGAAAACACGCGCCTCGATGTTGCCGTTGACTTCACCGGCGACTTGCTGCTGCACCTGACGAAGAACGGCACGCTCAGCCCCGCCCAGCTGCAGGCAGAGCATCAGACGGCCTCCGCCAGTGCCTCCGCCGCCAGCGCCGGGGTGACCCTCACCCCCTCAGCCACCCCCAGCATCCCCGCCGATATTAGCCCCAGCCCCAGCCCGACCCCCACCAGCGACCCCATTAAACCGCGGGCCTTATCACTCAGTGACACGCTCTCAGCCATCGGTAAAATCATCCCGGGTCACCTGAAACTGATGGATACCGTCAGCGCCCAAAACCGCAACGTTCTGGTGACCACCAACGCCACCGGGGCCCGGTACAAGTTCAATAGCCTAAACCAGCTGCCCGAAGTGAAAGCGCCCCTCACCTTTGCCGTGCCCGAGGCGTATAACACCGGAAACTACGGGATTGCCCTGCTCAAGAACGTGTACAAGTACCAGGTTCCCGCCACGAAGGTGGCTAATGAGAGCACCGAACGGGAACAGCTGCTGGCTAAAGACGCGGTGCAGGTGGCGCTTCTGCACAGTATCGACCCGAGCATTGAGGATAACCGGTTCACCATGCTCGAAGACCCCCAGTCCACCCAGCTGAACCAACAGCTGGTGCCTCTTGTGCGGCAAAACCTGCCGTCTAGTGCACAGGAGGCCATTAACCGCGTATCATCTACATTAGATACCGGTAATCTGACCTTTCTACTTCGCCTCACGAGTGGAACAAACCCCGTCGCCGAAGACGAAGCAGCAAAATTCTGGCTCGACCACCCAAGGAAGTGAATATGACTAAGTACCGTCAGTCGTCGAAGCTCAATAACGTCCTCTACGATATCCGCGGACCTATTCTCGAAGAAGCGAACCGCATGGAGGCGATGGGGCACCGCATCCTCAAACTCAATATTGGTAATACCGCGCCTTTCGGGTTCGAAGCGCCGGACGCGATCATGATGGATATTATCCGCCACCTGCCCGTCACGCAGGGGTACTCCGATTCGCGCGGGCTGTACTCGGCGCGAACTGCCATTGTGCAGCACTACCAGAACCGGGGCATCCTCGACCTGGAACCTAACGATGTGTACCTGGGCAACGGGGTGTCCGAGCTGATTCCCATGACCTTGCAGGCACTGTGCGAAACTGATGACGAGATCCTCGTGCCCATGCCCGACTACCCGCTGTGGACCGCCTCGGTGGCGCTATCGGGCGGTAAGCCTGTGCACTACCTGTGCGATGAGGAAAACAACTGGTACCCGGACCTTGAAGACATTAAATCGAAGATCACCTCACGCACCAAAGGGATTGTGGTTATTAACCCGAATAACCCCACAGGTTCCGTGTACCCGCGCCACATCCTGCAGCAGATAGTGGATGTGGCTCGCGAACATGAGCTGGTGGTGTTCACCGACGAAATCTACGAGAAAATTATTTACGACGGCGCCGAAGCCATTAACCTGGCCACCCTCACCGGCGACGACGTGCTGTGCCTGACCTTCTCGGGCCTGTCGAAGGCGTACCGGGTGTGCGGTTACCGTGCCGGCTGGGTTGCGATTACCGGCCCTAAACATGAGGCCGCTAACTATATTGAGGGCATCACCCTGCTTGCCTCGATGCGCCTATGTTCGAACGTGCCCGCCCAGCACGCTATCCAGACCGCCTTGGGCGGGTACCAGTCCATTGATGCGCTGGTGGCGCCCGGCGGGCGGCTGCATGAGCAGCGTGACGTGGCGTACCGCATGCTGAACGAGATTGACGGCATTAGCTGCAACCAGTCGGACGGGGCGCTGTACCTGTTCCCCAAGGTCGATACTGAGAAGTTCAACATTGTGGACGATGAGAAGTTCATGCTTGACCTTCTGAAGGAGCAGAAGATCCTGTTCAGCCACGGCGGCGCGTTTAACTGGCATAAGCCCGACCACTTCCGCCTGGTGTTTTTGCCGGATGTGCAGACCCTCACCGATGCGCTGAACCGGCTGGGAGAGTTCCTCGCCGACTACAAACAGCGTGCCTAACCGACAGGTGTGAAGAACAAGAAACGAACGTCCGGGCACCCGCGAAATGACCGCAGGTGCCCGGACGTTTAGCGTGCCACGTGAACTAACCGGGAGGGGTTAGTCGTGTGTTTCCTCCCCGTCTTCGGCGTCTTCACGCTGTTCAGCGCGCGCCTCATTAAGTTTTTCGCGGGCGCCCTCAAGCCACGCCTCGCACCGTTTCGCCAGGGACTCACCGCGTTCCCACAGGGCGATGGAAGTCTCCAAATCGGATGCACCCGATTCCAGCTGCCGCACCACGTTCTCAAGTTCGGCGCGCGCCTGCTCGTAGCTGAGCGTATCAACCGGCGCACCCAGCGACTCGGTATTAAAACTAATGTTTTCGGCCATGTTCTGTCCCTTTCTGGTGGGGTTCTCATAAAATCTGGCAGGGTCTAAAAACTTCTAGTGCCGCCCCAGCAGCCGGTGCGACACCAGCCCGTTGCATCACACAGGGGCGCTGACGGGACCGGGCTCAGGCGTCCACATTCGATGCGTGCACCCCGGTGACGGACGCATCCGCGCTGCCAACCCCGGCGCGTACCGTCAGTGTCTCACCCACGGTCAGCGCGGAGGCGTCCCGCACCAGCGCCCCATCAGCCCGCTGCACAATCGCGTACCCGCGCCGCAGCGTCAGCTCAGGGGAGAGGGACCGCACCCGCGCCAGGGTGTGCGCCACCGCATCCTGCTCACGCGCCAGCCGGTGCTGCACCGACACCAGTGCCCGCTCCCGTAAACGGTGCACATCATCGGCGCGCCAGCCCAGGTCATTCTCGGGGCTGGTAAACACCGGGCGCTGCCGTAACTGCTGCACATACTGCCACTGGTTACTCAAATACCCGGCGATGGCCCTGTCAATACGCCCTCGCGCCTCACTAATCCGGGCGAACTCCTCCGCCACATCCGGCACGATGCGCTTGCCGGCATCCGTGGGGGTGGAGGCGCGCACATCAGCGACCGCGTCAACAATGGGGGAGTCGGCCTCATGCCCGATCGCTGACACCACCGGGGTGCGGGCCGCCGCGACCGCGCGTACCAGCGACTCGTCCGAGAACGGCAGCAGGTCCTCAAATGAGCCGCCGCCGCGGGCCAGCACAATCACATCCACCAGCGGGTCGGCATCCAGCTCCGAGAGCGCCGCACGCACCTCACGCACCGCGTTCGCGCCCTGCACCGCCACCTGCCGCACCTCAAAAACAACACCCGGCCACCGGAGCGAGGCGTTGCGGATCACGTCTTTCATAGCGTCGGAATCACGCCCGGTCACCAGCCCCACCTTCTGCGGCAACAGCGGCAGCGGCTTCTTACGGGAATCCGCGAACAGCCCCTCAGCGGCCAGCGCCTCACGCAGCTGCTGCAGCCGCTCGTGCAGGTTGCCGGTGCCCACCGCGTGGATGCGCTCACCCACCAGCGACAGGCGCCCGCTAGGAACCCAGAAACTTGGTTTCGCCAGCACCACCACACGCGCCCCCGGCACCACGTCTTTGCCGATGCTGTAGGCGGCGCGGCCAAAAAGCGCTAGAGAGAACGTGGCATCAGCCTCAAGGTCTTTCAGGTCAATGAACACGCTGCCGCGCCGGTTATTGAGCGAAACCACCTGCGCCTCAACCCACAGCTGCGGCACCTTCTCAATATGCGCCTTGAGGTTACGCGCCAACAGCGCCAGCGGCCAGGGGTTCACGGCGCTCGTCTCGCTGGAGGTGGCGGGAATCTGCCGCTCATGCGCGGGCGGCACCGTGAGCACCTGCGGGCGGGCATCAAAATTACTCATACATCTATTTCTACCACCGATATGCCGCCGGACGTGCCGGAACCTCACCAATATGTTTAGCTGAGGGCACACTCGCTAAATCCCGCAGGCGGCACAGGGTACTCTAATCAGTATGGGCGCACCCTCAACCGGCGGAACTGCCAAGAACCCTAAGACCCCCGAAACGCTAGAGAACCCCGAACACCCCGAACGCACCAAACCTTTACCCGGTGCGGGCGAGGTGGTGCCATCCGGCACGGACACCTCCGCCACCGAACCCGATGGGAACACGCCAGAAACTGACGCCTCCCTAGACACCGACGGCACCGAAACTCCCGATAATACGCTGAAATCCGCAGACCCGCAGCCCACAGATTCACCCTCAGAAGAGCCGCAGTCAGCGGAGCCGCAACCGGGCGCAGACCAGGCTGCAATAGAAACAACCCGGCCCCTGCCAGATACGGCAGCACCGGAACCTGACTCATCCGACACCACCGCAGCCCTCAACACACCCGATGAGGAAGAACCCACCATAGCCCTTGACGAAGAGGCCGCTTTTAGCCACACCAAAACACTCGGCCACGCCGTGGCTGGGCGGTACGTGAGCGAAGACGACCTCGACGGCATGGGCATCCCCGCAGAACACCCGATGCGCGCGCCCTCGGTGCTGCTGGCCCCGCCCGCCCAGCCGTTCGCGGCCGGGCTGCGCCGTGCCCTCGCTATTCTGCTGGCTGCGCTCGCGCTTATCACCGCCGTCCTCGGGGCGGGCGGCAAATGGGCCGGGACCCACCTGATTAGTACCCGCGGCTTTAATGACCTCAGCTCCCGGCTGGCCGACGACCAAGACCTGCAAAAACGCGTCGCGCAGGCCGCTGTCACCGACCTGATGAACTCTGAGGGGCTCAAAAAATATTTAGACCCTAACAGCAGCAGCTGGGTGAACCGGCTGCTGGTGCACAACCGCGACAGTGTACAAAAAACTCTCACCGAATCCGCCGAAAAAATCTCCACCACCGGCGAGTACAAGAAACTGTGGCGGCAGGTCACCACCGACACGCACGCGCACCTGATTAGTGACGAGAACACCCCCGCCGCGCTCGACATTAGCGCGTTTTACCGTGAACTTGACACCGCCGTGGGAACCTTCGGTATTTATGACCCGGACATCCCCTCCTGGGGTAACCGGTACATTACCTTAGAGGATGGCAGCAGCACAGCCGTTCACGGTAAAATCATGCAGTTGAAATCGTTCGCCGATTCGGCGGATACGTTCCTGACGGTCTCCCTCATGAGCATGCTCATTGCGCTGCTGCTGTGGCCGCGCGGGAGGCCGCTGTTCCTGGCGTGCGTGCTCATCGCCGCGACCCTCACCGCCTGGGGCGCGTCCTTCTACCTGGAGGGGGTAACCCCGGCCAGCCTCGGCATGAACCCGGGCAGCGAACTCGGCAAAGTATTCCTTGACGGCCTGTTTAATGGGGCACGCCCCGACGCGGTCGCAAGCGCCCGTGCCACCGCCAGCTACAGCCTGATCGCAACGCTCATTACTCTGCTGCTGGGTATTTTGGTGAAACTCACCAGGCTCACCCGGCTCACTGCGAGCACCACCACAGTGCCCACACACTAGAAGAACAAACCACGTAGGATAGTAACCATGTCCGTTGAAACCATCTCCCTTGGCCTGCCACCCGTCCCCAAGGTACGCCGCACCCGCGAAGACGTAGAAGCCGCCGCACCCGTCACCAGCCAAAAACGTGTGCTGCTGGCCACCCCACGCGGCTACTGTGCTGGCGTAGACCGGGCCGTGATCGCGGTTGAGAAGGCCCTTGAACACTACGGCGCGCCCGTGTACGTGCGTAAACAGATTGTGCACAACCGCCACGTGGTGGAAACCCTTGAGAAGCAGGGCGCTATTTTCGTGGACGAGGTGGATGAGGTGCCCGAGGGGTCCGTGACCGTGTTCTCGGCGCACGGGGTGTCCCCGGCCGTGGTGTCCGCTGCGGGGCAGCGTCAGCTGAACACGATTGATGCGACCTGCCCGCTGGTGAACAAGGTGCACCGTGAGGCTGTGCGCTTCGCAAAACAGGACTACGATATTCTGCTCATTGGCCACACCGGGCATGAAGAGGTGGAAGGTACCGCCGGTGAGGCGCCCGACCATATTCAGATTGTGAACTCCCCGGACGAAGTGGGCGCCGTGACCGTGCGCGACCCCGAGAAGGTTGTGTGGATCTCCCAGACCACCCTGTCGGTGGATGAGACCCTGGAAACTGTGGCGCGGCTGCGTGAGCGGTTCCCCTCTCTGCAAGACCCGCCCTCAGACGATATCTGCTACGCCACCTCAAACCGTCAGGGCGCTATTAAGGAGATCGCCCCGCAATCTGATCTGGTGATTGTGGTGGGGTCCGCGAACTCTTCAAACTCTGTGCGGCTTAAAGAGGTGGCGCTAGAGTACGGTGCCAAGCGTGCCGAACGCGTGGATTTTGCGCACCAGGTGGACGAGTCCTGGTTTGAGGGCGTCGCGACTGTGGGGCTGACCTCCGGCGCGTCGGTACCTGAGGTGCTGGTGCAGGAGGTGCTGGCGCTGCTGGCCGACTACGGGTACGAGAGTATCGAAGAGGTAGAAACCGCTAAGGAAGATATTCTCTTCTCCCTGCCCAAGGAGCTGCGTGCCGCCCTGAAAAATGATGAGAACACTGGGCGTCAGCTCGGCGGCCGCGGGGCAAAACCGACCCGCTAGAGCACACTAGCCCACCCGCGTACCCGGTGCCCTTCCCTCATGGCGTGCAAAAACGCTTGTGGGGGCGGGGGCCGTCGCCATCTATCCCTTCGGGCCTGGAAACCACAGGCTATGGGGGAGGGGCGGATAACCGGGGAGTACCACACGGTGCGCACCCCACCCATGACATTTAACACGGGTGGCCTCGAGCATCCGGTGTAGCCTAAAAACACCCCGCCTATAATGGTGGTACACCTTCAGGCGATGATGCACGGCAAGCACACGGAGCGAGTATGACAATCACGCGTACACCGGACCATGACAGCAAACCGGCCGCATCCAACCCGCACCGCACCGCCCCCACCACCCGCGGCAAAGCCTTTTTCTTCGATAAAACGGGTATTGTGCGGAGCCTCGTCTGGGGGAGCTGTCTCAACATTTCCACCAGCGGTTTTATACTGATCGCCATCAGTAACACCGGTGAAGCCGAGCTCGTCAAAAATAACCTGATCCTGTGCACGCTGCTGTACCAAATATGTATGGTGCTGTTCTTTACCGCCAACACAATGCCGCAGCTGATACCCGTGAAAAACACAGTACTGCGTACAGCCTTATGGTGTGTTCTGGTGACGGTACCTATCGGTTACGTTATTGCCGTATACCCGCAGGGTATCGCCGGGATACTCTACACCATATCTCCCCTGTGGGTGGCGCTGTGGCTGATGAACCTGCACATACCCTTCAAACTGGGGGTAAAAACAGCCGTTGCAATCGCCGTAGTCTTCACCACTAACTACTTTGTTGGCGTGGTGGGGCAGGGGTATTTCGATAACGCACCCACTGCCCCGTTCCCAGTCGTTTCCGGCGATAAAACCCTCAATGGGTTCTTCATTTTCGATATTGTTACCACGTTCTACGTTGTCGCCTACTTCGTGGGCCGCAGCATGCACAAGAGCCGGGAACACAAGGCTATTGAGAAAGAACTCGATATCCTCACCGAACGCGAACGCATCGCCCGCGACGTGCACGATGTTCTGGGGCATTCCCTCACGATCGTGAACCTCAAAGCCGAGCTGGCCGCAAAACTCGTAGAAACCAACGCCCCCGCCGCACAGGAGCAGATGCGGCAGGTCGCCCAGCTCTCCCGCCAAGCCCTCGCTGAGGTGCATTCCACCGTCACCCGTTTGCGCGTTCCCGACCTTGAAGGTGAGGTTCTGGCATCCTCACGCGCCCTGGAAACCGCCGGAATACAGGCGAACCTACCCGATGCGACAACCGCCGCGAACATTGCGGGTATGAACTCTTCCCTGTTCAGTTGGGCGCTGCGTGAGACCGTTACCAATATTGTGAGGCACTCTCACGCCACCTACGCCACCGTGCGGCTGAACCCCACCGGGTTGGAGGTTATCGACAACGGCATAGGGATTGGTGATGCCCCGTGTAAGAGCGGGCTCACCGGTCTGCGCACCCGCATCGAAGACGCAGGCGGAACCCTCACGCTCGGGAATGCACCCGAACACTGGCTGCAGCAGGCGCCTGTGTCAGGTGTGGGGGATGGGTGCCGCATTCGCATCAGCATGGACGAGAAGACTGACGAGATTATGGGGTAGCCGTGCCGCTGAGAATACTTCTTGCCGACGATCAGCAGATGATTCGTGAAGCGCTTGCCATGATTCTCGATCTTGAAGTTGATCTTGAGGTGGTCGCACAGGTGGGCCGCGGTGATGAGGTGCTGCCTGCCGTGCGTGAAACCCGCCCGGATGTGGCGCTTCTTGATATTGAAATGCCCGGCGCCACCGGGATTGAGGCGGCCGCCGAACTTGCCCGTTCGGGCCTGAGGTCGCAGGCGGGCGCGCCGGTTCGTTCGCTTATTCTGACGACTTTTCGCCGTCCCGGGTATTTACGCCGCGCCCTGGAGGCAGGGGCGAGCGGGTTTGTGGTGAAAGACGGCACGGCATCGCAGCTGGCGCAGGCGGTCCGCCGTACCGCGGCGGGGCTGCGTGTGGTCGATTCGGTGCTGGCTGAGGAGGCAAAATGGCAGGGTTCTTCGCCGCTGACCGGGCGTGAGACTGAGGTTCTTCGCGCCGCCGAGACTGCCGGGAGCGTCAAAGAAATTGCGGGGATGGTCGGACTGTCTTCGGGAACGGTACGCAACCACCTCTCGGCGGCCATGGCGAAGATCGACGCCATTAACCGGCATGAGGCGGTGCGCATCGCCCGCGACAACGGGTGGCTATAACCAGCCGTTGTCGGCGGCAATATTGAGTGCTTCTTGCCGGTTCGAGGCGTTAAGCTTCGCCATCGCGGAAGATAAGTGATTGCGCACCGTGCCGGGGGAGAGGAACAGCGTCGCGCCGATCTGGCGGGCTGTTGCCCCATCACGGGTTGCCCGCAGAATCTCGGTTTCCCTCTCGGTCAGCGGCGACTCGCCGTGCAGCAGCGAATCCGCCGCCAGCGACGGGTCCACCACGGTCAGCCCCATATTGACGCGCCGAATACCCTCCGCCAGCTGGGATGCGCTCGTATCCTTCACCATAAACCCGCTCGCCCCGGCATCTAGAGCACGCCGCAGGTACCCCGGTCTGCCGAAGGTCGTCAGGATCAGCGAACGCACCGGCTCGCCGGTGAGCGCTACTAGTTTCGCGTCCCGGATCGCGGCTGCCACATCAATACCGCTGGAGAGCTCAGAACCGGGCATTTCAATATCGAGAAGCACCACATCCGGGTGGTACCGGTGGATCGCCGGAAGAACCTCGTCACCGCCACCAACCTGCGCGACCACCTCAATATCGTGTTCAAGCCCCAGCAGCGCGGCCAGCGCCTCACGCACCAGCTGCTGGTCATCGGCGAGCATAATCTTAATCATCTGTCTCTCCCGAAGGCTCAATTTCGGCGGTATTACCGTCCATACTAACCCGAAGCCGTGTGCCGCGAACGTCCGCCGCCCCGGAAGCGGCAGGATGCGCCCGCAGCCAGCGCGCCGGAGCATCCTCAATAATAAGGGTTCCGCCCGCAGACTCCACACGACTCTTCATGCCCTTAATGCCGCTTCCGGCGGCGTACTCGGCGGGAATACCCACCCCATTATCAAGAATTTCAAGCCCGGTATTGCTCACCCGCACCTCACAGAAACCGGCCTGTGAGTGCCGCACAATATTTGTCACAGCCTCACGCAGCACCCACGAGAAAAGCGAAGAATTCACCCCAACTGCTGAGAGGGCACGTTCCGCATCGGGCAGTTTTGCGGTAACTGAGGCCGTCTGCAGGGCGCGTTCCGATGCCTGAATTTCGCCCGAAAAGTCCGGGATGCGCAGCCGCGTCACCGTCGAACGAACCTCCGCCAGCGAAGACCGAGACAGCTGGGCGATCGCTTCAAGCTCCGCATCGGCACGGTCAGGGTCGGCGTGCAGAAGTTTACGCGCCAAATCGGCTTTAAGCGTGATCACGGTCAGGGAGTGCCCGAGCACATCATGCACATCGTGGGCGATGCGCTCGCGCTCGCTGACTATTTCAAGTTTGGCTTGGGTTTTGTCGGCGTTTTTACTCATCTGGATCAGGTAGGAGAACGCCATAATCCCGATCATGGGGGCGCCCAGTGACAAGGTGAGGCGGGATTTATCCGCGAAATTGATAGGGATTCCGTCAGAGAACATGTAAATTATCCAGAAAACTGCCGCAATGACGAAGGCACCGCGAATTCGTGTGCTGTAGGGAATGTCCTCGGTGAAAGTCCACAGTGCCACAAAGTAGATGGTGAACCCGATGAGTACATCTGTCGGTGGAATGGCGGCTATCAGCATCACGCCGCATACGGGCACGAAGAGAAGGGCCGTCCAGAGAAGCAGCCGCCTGAAATATGATGACACTGGAAGAACCCAGGGGACCGTATACGCGGCAACATCTGTGATCGAGAAAATGACCAGGCAGATAATGACGTACACGTGCTTCCACACCGGAGCGTTAGGCTCTAGAACACCGTCATAGATATACCCCAGAAATATGAGCCAGGGCGCGGAGAACCCCAGGCTAATCCAGTCGATTTTGCGTTCGCTGTAGGTGGGCGGCTTACGGGTGCGCTGCCGGGCTGTGGTGGGTGATGGGGTCATATGCTCCTCCTGGGCTCTAGTATAAGCACGCGTTCGGATAGAGTTGTGGGCGCATCCGGTAAGGTGGTGCCGGATGCGCCCAAGATGTGGTGGGCACGCGCCATATGAGGGTTTTAGCGTTTGGTGCTGCGGCCCATGAGCAGCGCGGTGGCGACGACGAAAATAACCGTCCACACGCTGAAGTTTACGATCCCGTACCAGAGCGGTTCGGTCATATTCCATTCGGCGCCGCTGCCGCTAATAATGGTGAGCCCTTTGCTGAAGGGGTAGCGGGCGATTTCGGCGGCACCGTACAGCGGGGTGAACCGGGCGTAGGGCATGAGGTCTTTGGTGAGTGGTGCGAAGAGCGTGCCGAAGAATGAGAACACCACCAGAATGCCGTTGGCGATTCCCACTGCGCTTTCGCTGGGTACCAGAAACCCAATGGCCAGCCCGAAGAACCCGAAGACCATAGCGCACAGTATGGACAGCGCGGCGCAGGCGATTTGCTGCTTCAGCGGCATATCGATTTTGGTCATGCGCGCAACAATGTTCACCGCAGTAATTGGTACTGCCGCCATAATGAACGCCACGCAGCATTTGGAGAGCAGATATTTGCCGGTGTTCATGGGGGTGAGCCCCAGCTGCCTGCCCCACCCGGCCACGTTTTCGACCACGGTCAGGCCGCTGATTGACACGGTGCAGCTAATAGCGCCGTAGAGCGCGATGCCGATCATTACGTAAGCGGCGGCGTTACCGTCTGCGACTTTGATCTTCGCGTAGTCTTGCAGGGCTCCGAAGAGCAGGTAGAGCCCCACGGGCATAATGATCGTGTAGAACAGGGATGAGAAAGAGAGCACCGATCGGCGGATTTCGTAGAGTGTGTAGCGTAGCATTTTATGCCTCCTGTGCGGCGCGATCAGTGAGCTGAACGAACGATTCGTCCAGTGAGGGTTTGACAATTTCAAGGTCGCGCACGGTGTACTTGGTGAGCAGCACTCGCGCGAATTCATCGGCGTTGGCCACGGTGGTGCGGTGCCGGTACGCCCCGTTTTCTTCGCTGGTTTCGACGCTCAGCATCGGGTATTCGCTGAAGGTGATGGGCTTATCGGCGAGGAAGCTCACGTGGCGTCCGCCGGTGAGGTCACGGATCTCTTCGGAGGTGCCGTCGGCAATGATTTTTCCGTTGTTCATGAGCACGATGCGCTGCGCGAAGTTCTGCGCCTCTTCCAGGTAGTGGGTGGCGAAAATAATGGTTTTGCCGGTTTCGGCGAGTTTGTCCATGCGTTCCCAGAAGGTGCGGCGGGCGGTAACGTCCATGCCGGTGGTGGGCTCATCCAGGATGAGGATATTAGGGTCGTGCATGGTGGCGATAGCGAACCGGATGCGCTGCTGCTGCCCGCCGGAGCATTTGCCGACTTTGCGGTGTGCCAGCTCGGTCAGGTCTGCATCGGCGAGCACCTGGTTCATATTGAGGCGGGTGGGGTACAGCGAGGCGAGCATGTCGAGGGTTTGCTGCACGGTGAGGTCTTTGAGCAGCCCGCCGGTTTGCAGCACCGCCCCAATGTTTCCGGATTGTATTGCGGCTTTGGGGGAGGCACCGTCAATGGTGAGGACACCGCGGGTGGGGGTGCTCAGCCCCAGGAGCATGTCGATGAGGGTGGTTTTACCCGCCCCGTTGGGACCTAGCAGGGCAACGATTTCGCCTTTGTCGATGGTCAGGTCAAGATTATCGACGGCGGTGACGTTACCGCTGCGCGTACGAAAAATCTGTGTGAGGCCCTGGGCCTCAATAACATGTGACGTGTTCATGGTTTAAGTACAGCACCGCGGGCAGAAAAATGTGAATGTGCACTGTCATTATCTGCCCATGACAAGTGTCATGGAAGGCTGCTCCCGCGCCGATGTGGTGCCGTTCCCCAAAGGGAGGCACAGCAGAGAAAAGCCTATTCAGAAGAGTTTTTTGCATTCAGAAGGTTATATCGCTTCTGAATGCAAAAACTCTTCTGAATAGAACCGCACCGGGAGAGGAAGAAGTATGGGGTGTCTCACTATGTGGGTGCGGCGTGTCTTGCGGTGCGCTGTATACTCTCCGTCTGCACTGTAGAATGGTGAGGAGTTGTGCCTGCACTTTAGCTGTTTCCGCGGTGCGGGTGACTATAGGTACTGATTTTTTGAAGGATTTTCTGTGGCTCTGACTATCGGCATTGTCGGTCTTCCTAACGTGGGCAAGTCCACCCTGTTCAACGCGCTCACCCGCAACACGGTGCTGGCGGCTAACTACCCGTTCGCTACGATTGAGCCGAATATTGGTGTGGTGAACCTGCCGGATGCTCGCCTGAACCGGCTCGCCGAGATTTTCGGGTCTGAGCGTATTCTGCCTGCGACCGTCTCGTTCGTTGATATTGCGGGTATTGTGAAGGGCGCCTCTGAGGGTGAGGGGCTGGGGAATAAGTTCCTGGCTAATATTCGTGAGGCGCACGCGATCGCGCAGGTGGTGCGTGCGTTTGATGACCCGGACGTGATTCACGTGGACGGCAAGGTTGACCCTGCCTCTGACATGGAGACCATTAATACTGAGCTGATTCTGGCGGATTTGCAGACTTTGGAGAACGCGATTCCGCGCCTTGAGAAGGCCGTGAAGATTAAGAAGGGCGACGCCGCCCAGCTGGCAACCTACAAGCAGGCGCAGCAGATTCTTGAGGACGGGAACACGATTTTCTCGCGTGCGGCTGCCGAGAAGCTTGAGATGGCGCATTTGAAGGAGCTGAACCTGCTGACCGCTAAGCCTTTCATCTACGTGTTTAACGCGGATGAGGGCGTGCTTGCCTCTGAGGAGAAGCAGGCAGAACTGCGTGAGCTGGTGGCCCCGGCGGAGGCTGTTTTCTTGGACGCGAAACTTGAGGCTGACATGGTGGAGCTCTCCGAGGAGGAGGCCCGCGAAATGCTGGAAATGAGTGGTCAGGACGAATCGGGTCTGGATAAGCTGGCCCGCGTGGGCTTCTCGACCCTGGGTTTGCAGACCTACCTGACGGCTGGCCCGAAGGAATCGCGCGCCTGGACGATCTATAAGGGCGACACGGCCCCGCAGGCGGCGGGCGTGATCCACTCCGATTTTGAGCGCGGCTTCATTAAGGCCGAGGTTGTTTCCTTCGATGACCTGGATGCGGCAGGCTCCATGAACGAAGCAAAAGCCCGCGGCAAAGTCCGCATGGAAGGCAAAGACTACATCATGGCCGATGGTGATGTGGTCGAATTCCGCACGGGGCTTACGTCTAAGAAGTAAACTGGAGGCATGAAGCCGA
>ERZ773057.28-NODE-28-length-88932-cov-6.487066_pt1 | contig 88932 bp, 79 predicted proteins | sample MGYA00580629_ERZ773057 | MGnify/ENA primary metagenome ERZ773057 (study PRJEB29015, sample SAMEA2738143) | human oral metagenome | biome: human oral; feature: human-associated habitat; material: saliva | place: China | collected 2163 ...
AACCTGCAACCTCGGGATTAGAAGGCCCTTGCTCTATCCATTGAGCTACGGAGGCACGCCTGCCGCAGTGCGATCAGACCTTCATAGTGTACATGTCGTCGCCCGTCACACTTTCCCAAGTTGTGGGCCGCGTGTGCGCAAACGTGGGAAACACTAGATAATGGCTTCATGCTTGAAAGAATGTCTGGCCTTGGAGGCCTCGTGGGATCGATCCGCTCACGAATGTGCAGCTGAACCGTAATCAGCTGCCGGGGCGCGTATAGCGCAATCTTTCAAGGAAATATATGTCTCAGCCTTCTGACTGTTCTTCTGATCTGACCACCCTGTCTTTCGAGGTTATGCCGCCTCGCAAAGAGAGCCTCGTTAAGCCGTTTTGGCAAACCATCGATCGCTTGCTGTCCGTTTCTCCCGATTTTCTTTCGGTTACCTATGGAGCCGCCGGTCAGGATCGTCACAGTGCGCGAGGGGTTGTTCGTAAGCTTGTGAAGGACAGCCCGGTTCAGCCAATTGCTCACCTGACCTGTGTGGGAACTACTCCCAGTGAAGTCAGCGAAGTTGTGACCGATTATCTCAACGCTGGTGTTCGAACTTTCCTTGCCCTGCGCGGTGATCCACCGGTGGGGCGTCCAGATTGGCAACCCTCTCCCGGGGGAGTGTCTTCGGCAACTGAACTTGTGACCTTGATTCGTTCGATTGAGGCTGCTCGTTGTGCGCAGTATCCCGGTGCTGCTTTGCGCGCTGCCTTCAAGCCTTTGACGATTGCGGTTGCCACTTTTCCCGCGGGTAACCCCGCGGCAGGGACTTCGCCGACCCAAGAGGTTGAGCGCCTTCTCGTGAAGCAATCTGCGGGTGCTTCCTTTGCGATCACTCAGCTTTTCTGGGAAGTTGACACCTATGTGAACTTCCTTGAGAAGGCACGTTCCAATGGCGTGACGATTCCCATCGTGCCGGGAATTTTGCCGCCAACCGATATTCGGCGAGTAAACCGCATGACCGAACTGACCGGAGTTGTGTTCCCCGAATACCTTCGACGCAAGCTCGAGTCAGCATCCTCACCACAAGAAATGTATTCCATGGGAGTCGAAATCGGAGGTCGTCTTGCTCGCGACCTGCATGATTCGGGTGCTCCCGGAATTCACATGTATACCTTCAATAAAGCGGCTCCTGCACTCGATGTGCTTGATGCTGCAGGCCTTGTTTCTGCAAGCCAGTGTTGACCCGTCCATTTCACGATGACAAAGGATAAGTAAATGACTCAATTCCCTACGGCGACCATCCTGGGTTACCCGCGCATCGGTCGTGGCCGCGAGCTGAAGAAGGCGCTCGAAGCCTACTGGGCGGGCCGTATCTCCGCCGATGAGCTTCGCGCGACGGAAGCCCAGCTCCGCAAGACGACTCGTGACCGCCTCGCCCAGCTCGGCCTCGGCAAAGATGATGCGTCGATCCCTGAAACTTTCGCGCTCTACGACCAGGTTCTGGATGCGATCACGCTTCTGGGCGCGGTTCCCGAGCACTACCGCTCCTTCGAAGGACTGGATCTGCACTTTGCCCTGGCTCGCGGCAATGCGCAGGTTGCACCGCTGGAAATGACCAAGTGGTTTGATACGAACTACCACCACTTGGTTCCTGAAATTGGCCCCGATACGCCGATTTCTTTCGCTGATCACACCATCGTCGATCGTTTCCTTTCTGCAAAGAAAGAGGGCACTATCGTTCGCCCGGTTCTTGTTGGCCCCGTAACCTTCCTTGCTGTCGCGAAGGCTGATGAGGCAACTCCGGATTACAACCCCTTCGAACGCCTTGATGACGTCGTTGCGGCCTACGCTGAGGTTCTTGCTCAGCTTGCCGAGGCAGGAGCACCTTGGGTCCAGATCGATGAGCACGCGCTTGCCTCCGACAACCTCCACGTTGAGCGCACGACCCTCATTGAGTACTCGACTCGCGTTTTTGCTGCTCTTGCAAAGCTGGAGAAGCGTCCCGCAATCTTCGCGGCCATCGGTTATGGCGATGGCGCACAGGCTGCAGCCTCTCTTGCCTCCACCGGCATCGAGGCCCTGGGACTGGATCTGTGCCGTGGTGCTCTTCCCGAGGCCGGCTCAGTTGACCTGTCCACGATCGCTCTGGTTGCTGGTGTTGTCGACGGCCGTAACATCTGGCGAACCGATTTGGAGAGCGCGATCGCTCGCCTTGATGCAGTCAAAGCATTGAATCCCGCATCGCTCGCCGTTTCGACCTCGACCTCTTTGCAGCACGTGCCCCATGACACCGCACTGGAGAAGTGGGATGACCCCGTACTCGACGCGAACCTTCACGCATGGCTGGCCTTCGCAGACCAGAAGGTCGGTGAGGTTGTCACCCTCGCTCGCGGCGTGAACAATGGCTGGGATTCGATTTCCGAGGCCGTTGAAGCGACCCGCGAGGTTCTGGCTCAGCGCGCTGGCGCACCCGGCGTGGTTCGCCCCGAGTTGCGTGAGCGCGTCGCGCGCTTGACCGAGGCCGATCGTGAGCGTGAAGACTTTGCAGTCCGCGATGAGCTTCAGCGCGAGCGTCTTGGTCTGCCCCTCATTCCGACCACTACTATTGGTTCCTTCCCTCAGACGAAGGAAATTCGTCGCGCCCGTGCCGCTTGGGCCAAGGGCGAGCTCTCTGACGAAGACTACGCGCAGCGTATGCGTGAAGAGATTGAATCAGTGATTCGCCTTCAGGAAAACCTTGGGCTGGATGTTCTGGTCCACGGTGAAGCAGAGCGTAACGATATGGTTCAGTACTTTGCTGAACAGCTTGAAGGTTTCGCCGCAACGAAGAACGGTTGGGTCCAGTCTTATGGTTCGCGATGCACCCGTCCGTCGATTCTGTGGGGGGATGTTGTCCGTCCTCACGCCATGACTGTTGAATGGGCGCGTTACGCGCAGTCGCTGACCGATCACCCGGTTAAGGGAATGCTGACTGGCCCTGTCACCATCATCGCCTGGTCCTTCCCGCGCAATGATTTGCCTTTGGCTGAAGTTGCTGATCAGATCGGTCTGGCTCTGCGCGACGAAGTCACCGATCTTCAGGACGCCGGAATTGCTGTTGTTCAGGTCGATGAGCCAGCACTGCGTGAGCTGCTTCCTTTGGATCAGGCCCGTCACGCTGATTACCTCAAGTGGGCTGTGGACTCCTTCCGTCTAGCAACTGCCGGAGTGCGTCCTGATACTCAGATTCACACTCACCTGTGCTACTCAGAGTTCGGTCAGATTCTTGATGCGATCTTGGGACTGGATGCGGATGTCACCTCAATCGAGGCTGCACGTTCGCGCATGGAGGTCCTTCCTGAGCTTGCAGAACAAGGCTTTAGCCATGGCGTTGGACCCGGTGTGTGGGATATCCACTCGCCCCGTGTACCTTCGGTTGAGGAACTCACCGAGCTTCTGACCTTGGCTGCTGACTCGATTGAGCTGCGTAACTTGTGGTCGAACCCCGACTGTGGCCTGAAGACCCGAGGCTATGCGGAGACCGAAGAGTCCTTGAAGAACCTTGTTGAGGCGACTCGGATCGTTCGTGAACAACTTGCGAACTGAGTAGTCCGCTCTTTGCGTGAGGGTGGAAATGCGGGTGTGGTTCCCGTGTTTCCACCCTCACATTCTTTCGTTTTGACACATCTGTATCATTCTGTAGACTGAAGCCATGACTTTTCACGCGACCATGACTTGCCGCCCCATGTGCGGCTCCATGTGCTCGCGAATGTGTATGTGATTGACCTTTCAATCCGTCAATCGCTACCGCTTAAGGAACCACGCTGACTGTGGTATGTGCGGTACCAAAATAGTTTGGATACGTCATGGCCCTTGTTTACACCCCTGAAACCGTCACGTCGTCTGCTTCCACTTCTTTCGAAGAATTCCTCAATATTTTGGCAGGACTGAAGCTTTCACCGGCATCGACGCATATCGATCTTGATCACCGTCGCCTAGAGGTGTACGGAAATTCGGTCAAGCTCTCCAACAGGGAATATGAACTCTTGGCCTACCTTGCAGCACATGCCGATGAGATCGTTTCCCGAGAAGAACTGCTGGAATCGGTATGGTACGGCGAGGGTCTTGAATCCCAAACTCGCACTATCGATGCTCACATCCGTCGCCTTCGCACTAAGCTTCCCGAAGCTGATCTCATCTCGACCTTGCGCGGCCAGGGCTATCGCTTCAACTCGACTCCTAGCGTCCGCGTGAGCAATACCCGAGTCCATACCCTTGCAGCATAAAAACACCCGGCGAGGAGGGTGTTTCCCTGAGATCCTGCCGGGTGTTGAGGGTGAAGTGCTTAGATCACCAAGCGATAAATTTCAGAGTCGGGACGCAGCTCTTCAACGTGGAGGGGAGAAGCCTCCATGCGTGCACGCAGGCCTGTAATATCTTCTCGATCAGCTAAGTCGATGCCGACCAATGCCGGTCCCGAATCACGGTTGTTTTTCTTCGTGTACTCGAAGTGAACAATATCGTCTCCAGGCCCCAAAACATCTTCGAGGAAGCTGCGAAGCGCACCGGGCTGTTGGGGGAAAGTGACGAGGAAGTAATGACGCAGACCCTCATGTCGCAGTGAGCGTTCCATGATTTCTGCGTAGCGCGTCATATCGTTATTTCCGCCGGAAACAACTGCGACAATCGCTCCTTCTTTTCCTCCCAGAAGTTCATTGCGTTGCTCTGCATCGGAGAAATACATGCGTGCCGCAGCAGAGGCCAATGCGCCTGCCGGTTCCGCGATCACGCCGTCGGAATGGTACAGATCAAGCATCTCTGTGCAGACAGCTCCTTCGGGGACAACCAAAATGTCGTCAACGAGCTCCTTAACAATCGAGTAGGGAAGCTCACCAACACGCCCAACGGCTGTTCCGTCAACGAATGGATCAACAGTGGGCAAGGAGACAATTTGATCCGCTTCCATTGCTGCGGCCATTGACGCGGCTCCCGTAGGCTCAACGCCGTAGATCTTGATATCGGGGAAACGCGAACGGATCCACGTTGCGATACCCGAGAGCAAGCCACCGCCACCGACGGGGACCAAAACTGCCGCGGCCTCGGAAAGCACCTGCTCTTCCAATTCAACAGCGATTGTGCCCTGACCGGCAATGGTGCAGGGGTCATCGTAGGGATGCACGTAGGTGCGTCCCGAATGACGCGCGGCTTCTTGAGCCTGTGCATTGGCACGGTCGAATGTTCCATCGACAATGACTTGTTCCACCCAATCGCCACCGATGGTTTCAATGCGCTGGCGCTTTTGCTTGGGTGTGTTCGAGGGAAGGTAGATGGTTCCTCGTACCTTCAGCTGTGCGCACGCATAGGCCAGGCCTTGCGCGTGGTTACCTGCGGATGCGCAGACAACACCCCTGCGACGTTCTTCTTCGCTCAGGGTACTCATTCGGAAATAGGCGCCGCGTACCTTAAAAGAACGGCACTTTTGCATATCCTCGCGCTTGAGGTAGACCGGTACTCCGATAAGGTCGCCGAGTCGCTCTGAAAGCATGACCGGCGTTTTCTCTACGACCTCGCTCAGAATGTCTGATGCCTGAGCGATGAGATCAGGAGAAAGAGGAAACTGGCCCGTTGTCATGCGTACTCCTAGTGTCGTAGTCAGGTTTATCGTAGCTCAGCAAACCGGCGTGGACTTTGAGAAGCCAGACAGTGAAATCCTATTCATGCGCTTACACTTAAAGCTGTGAGTGATTTGAAAGAACCATTGGTATGGATCGATTGCGAGATGACTGGATTGGATGTCACTCGTGATGCTTTGATCGAAGTAGCGGTTGTGATCACCGATGCCGATCTCAATATTGTCGATCCCGGTATTGACGTCTTGATTACCCCTCCGGCTGAAGCCTTGGAGGGAATGAATGATTTTGTTCGCCAGATGCACACGTCATCCGGCCTCTTGGATGAGCTCCCTTCCGGAACCACTATGGAAGATGCTCAGCAGCAGGTTCTTGACTATATCCGACATTTTGTTCCCATCCCGAAAAAGGCACTGCTTGCAGGAAACTCAGTGGGGACAGACAAGATGTTCCTTGAAGCCAATATGCCCTTGGTGATTGATCACCTTCACTACCGTCTGGTTGACGTTTCCTCGATTAAGGAATTGGCTAAGCGCTGGTACCGCAAGGCTTTTGAGGAAGCTCCCGTGAAGCACGGCGGACACCGCGCCTTGGCAGACATTCTTGAGTCAATCCAAGAACTTGAGTACTATCGCCGAGTTCTTTTCCCCCGTGAGCCAATTACTCGCGAACACGCCCGTGAGGTTGCGCGCGAAGTGGTTGAACTTGGTATTCCAAAGATTGGCGAAGAAGAGAACTAATCACCCAAGTTATCCACAGAATGGACCGGTATCGGCGTTTTCCACAGACGCTGCTACCGGTCTTTCTTTAGGTCCTCTTCCCCTGCACAGTGGGTACATCCCCATGTTGGGGGCTATGAGGAAAGGACAAATAATGGATAACCAAGGAAGCGTTGTTCTTCGCGGTCGGATCGGCTCGGATCTGAGCAGTATGAGTGCGCAAAATGGAACTAAAGGTTTGCGCTTTCGAATGGCTGCTCCGCAGTGGCGCATCACGGATGCAGGCCAATACGAAGAGCGTGAGCCGAAGTGGTACACAGTGTGTGTATGGGATCGTTTAGCGCAAAATATTGCGCGAAGTGTCCAGAAGGGGACTCCCGTGATTGTGTGTGGGCGACCCAGTGCTCGCGGGTGGTTAGGCCCAGATCAGCAGGTCCGAAGCGAACTGGTCATTAACGCCAGTTTTATGGGGATCGATTTGGTGTTCGGTCCGGCTGTCGCCCTCAAACCTCAACATCCAAGTAACAATGTCACCGAGTCTTCAACTGCTCCAGCAGAAGAGTTTGCGGCGGATGCCGGTCAATCAGAGCAGGTTTCTTCTGAAAGCCAACATATTCTGGTACAAGACGATGATCTGACTCGTGATCGTTGGGAGAACAGCGGGCAATCAGCAGATGAAAGTGATGCGGCATAGTTCTCGTAGATGTCAAAACATGCGCCGTGCCTTAGCATTAAGGGGTCTGCCGCGTAGTCGGCGTTATGTCACGTGATCCTGAACGGAGAATCCATGGCGGAGTTCATCTACCAAATGATTAAGGCTCGTAAAGCCATTGGTGACAAAGTCATCCTCGACGATGTCACCATGGCTTTCTACCCGGGTGCGAAGATCGGTATGGTCGGCCCTAACGGTGCCGGCAAATCCTCGATCCTCAAAATTATGGCTGGCTTGGATGAACCCAGTAATGGCGAGGCGCGCCTGAGCCCCGGTTACACCGTCGGAATCCTCATGCAGGAGCCGGAATTGGATGATTCCAAGACCGTTCTTGAGAACGTGCGTATGGGTGCGGCTGATACCTTTGCCAAGCTCGCCCGTTTCAATGAAATCTCTGAAGAAATGGCCAATCCTGACGCCGATTTCGATGCCCTCATGGAAGAGATGGGCAAGCTTCAAACAGAAATTGATGCCCTCAATGCGTGGGATATCGATTCGCAGCTCGAGCAGGCGATGGATGCATTGCGATGCCCGCCGCCGGATCAGCCTGTCAGTGTCCTTTCCGGTGGTGAACGACGCCGAGTAGCTTTGTGTCGTTTGCTTATTGAGGCTCCCGATCTTCTGCTTCTTGACGAACCGACAAACCACCTCGATGCCGAGTCAGTGCTCTGGTTGGAAAAGCATCTGTCGACCTACCCGGGCGCAGTCATCGCTGTGACCCACGATCGTTACTTCCTCGACCACGTCGCACAGTGGATTGCTGAAGTTGACCGCGGCCACCTGTACCCCTACGAAGGCAACTACTCGACTTACTTGGAGACGAAGGAAAAGCGTCTCCAGATTCAGGGCCAGAAGGATGCCAAGCTCGCTAAGCGTCTGAAGGAAGAACTTGAATGGGTTCGAACCAGTCCTAAGGGGCGCCAGGCAAAGTCGAAGGCGCGTCTGGAACGCTATGAAGAAATGGCTGCCGAGGCCGAACGCAGTCGAAAGCTTGACTTCGAAGAGATCCAGATTCCGCCGGGGCCCCGCTTGGGTAACATCGTCATCGAGGCGACAAACCTTAAGAAGGGTTTTGGGGATCGTGTTTTGATTGATGGCCTGTCGTTCTCGCTGCCGCGAAACGGTATTGTCGGTGTGATTGGTCCTAACGGCGTGGGTAAGACCACTCTGTTCAAGACCATTGTTGGTCTTGAATCTCTCGACGGGGGAGAGCTCACCATCGGTGAAACCGTCAAGCTCAGCTATGTCGACCAGAACCGCGCGGGTATTGATCCCAACAAGACTCTGTGGGAAGTTGTCTCTGACGGCTTGGACTACATTCAGGTGGGCAATGTCGAAATGCCCTCGCGTGCTTACGTTTCTGCCTTTGGTTTCAAGGGCGCAGACCAGCAGAAGCCTGCGGGTGTTCTTTCCGGTGGTGAGCGTAACCGACTGAATCTCGCGCTCACCTTGAAGCAGGGGGGAAACCTCTTGCTGCTGGACGAACCGACCAACGACCTCGATGTGGAAACTCTGTCCTCTTTGGAAAATGCGCTACTGGAATTCCCCGGCTGTGCGGTGGTCATTACCCACGACCGTTGGTTCCTTGACCGCGTGGCAACCCACATCCTTGCGTGGGAGGGAACCGAAGAGAACCCTGCCTCGTGGTACTGGTTTGAAGGTAACTTCGAGTCCTATGAGAAGAACAAGATCGAACGTTTGGGCTTGGATGCAGCAGCGCCTCACCGCGTGACGCACCGTAAGCTCACTCGCGACTGATCCTAGGATTTAAACTCAATGGGAGGGGACGGCTTTGTCGCCCCCTCCCACGGTTTTTGAAGTCAGTCAATGAACAAATCCATGTAGTTTTGCCGTTGGCTCTGCCTGTGCCGGTGCCTGTGGCTACGTAGGGATTAACCCTATGCCATTCCACTCATTGGTTTGCCAGTCTTGGGATCAACCCCAAATCCCCAGTGGCTCGAAGTGTGCCCTTCACTAGGAACGCGGAGCATCGCCTCTTGAGTAGCGTGGGCAGCAAGGACGCCCGCCTCGGTGAAGATTGAGCATTCGACCAGGACTCGGCCGTTCACGACTTGGGTGCAGCGCTGGTCGAAGAGAAGCCAGTCATTGATGTCAACATCGTGATGGAACCACATCGCATGATCTAAAGATGCTGCAACCAATCCGGGGGTCATCCATGACATTCCCAGAACGCGTAGCGCAGGCTCTAGCATCACTTGGTCAACGACATAGGTAAGAAGTGCGCGATGAACGTGCTGAGTTGTTTCAGAAGGAACCTCGGCTCGAGGCTTCATCCACAGTCTCTGTGTTGGTAGTTTCTGTGGGTCCGCTTTTGTGTAGAGACTCTGGCCGATATGACGGACGTCGAAGGCAGCAGTTTTCCCAAGGAATTTGCCAACTGGGTGATCCATGAGACGGAAGATCTCCAACGCTGATCGACACTCACTCGCCGCTGGTACCTCAGGCGCATCGGGGGAATAGGAGGGCGCAGCTTCGGGGCCTTGGAATGAGACACTCATTGTGAGAATTTCGCGGGTGTCTTGGAAGCAAGATACAGAACGGTTAGAAAATGAACGACCATCAAGAACGCGTGTGACGTCTAGGCTGAAGGTCTTTTCAGGATCTCCACCTCGAACAAAATAAGCGTGGAGAGAATGGGGGAGCCTCTCAATTGGGACAGTTGCACTTGCTGCCAGCAATCCTTGGGCCAAAACCTGACCGCCGTAAACCCTGCGGACCTGGGGGAGTGAACGTGCAATAAACGAATCATCGCCGTTTTCCTTCAGGCTGAGAATTCTTAAGACTGAAGCGACCGGTTCAGTCGAAATTGTGGGAATAGGCAGCGGCGTAGTCATAGCTATATTGTCCCTAATTTCGCATCTAAATAGCAGTGCATTTCTGTATCGCAAGTTGCAGAAAGTGACGTATTGCACCAAATTGCTTCGCTCGTATATATTGTGAGGGATAGGTCACTTGTTTCTGAAAGGGGATTAGGCGTGGAAACGGCAGCGCTTCTTCTCCAGTCTCTGGGGGGAGCATCAAATATCCAAGATATTGAACCGTGCATGCTGCGTATTCGGATTGAAGTGAAGTCGCCTGAAAAGGTTGATGACATGGGCCTTCGTCTTCCTGAAGTCCTCGCAGTTGTGCGTTCGGGACACGTGATCCAAATTGTTCTCGGAGCAGGGGCTGGAAAGATCGCCTTGCAGATGCTTCACCTGTGTCTTCCGCAGGATGTGTCTGCTGGCACACAAAGATCGGTCTCACCTGCTCTTCTCTAGCCCATAAAATAGAAGAGCACTGCTGTATTTCAGAGGGGACCTTATGGCAAGTCAGACGGTAACAGAGCATCTGCGTGAACTCGCTGAGACCGTGGGGGTCTCTACCGGTTTCTGGGATTGGTATGGAAACTGGAAGCATGTTGGAGATGCCTCCCTTGTCGCGGTGTTGAATTCACTGGGTTTCTCGCTCTCTTCAGAACCTTCGCAGAGCGAAATTGATGAAGCTTTTCGTCACAATGAAGATCGTGTCTGGTTGGCACCCCTTCCTCCCACTACGGTGTGTCGCCAGGGAAACGAGGCGGAGATCCCTGTCCACGTTCCTCACGGGATGGGTGTCTGGTGCCACGTTGAGACCGAAGATGGGCAGCATCATGAGCTTGAGCAGCTTGACCGTTGGATTCCGCCGCGGATGGTCGATGGAAATCTGATCGGGCGTGCCACGTTTAAAATTCCGAATTGGTTGCCTCTTGGATGGCACCGGATTGTTGCGCGCCACGAAGATGGAAGTGAATGCTCGTCAACCTTGGTTGTTGTCCCTCAGCGACTTTCTAGCCGCCTCGATGATGGTCACAAGCGCTGGGGAGTTGCGGCTCAACTGTATTCGACCCGCTCAAGCGGCTCCTGGGGAATGGGGGATACGCAGGACCTGGCGGATCTAGCCGCGATCGTTGCGCGTAATGGTGCAAACTTCCTGCAAATCAATCCCCTGCATGCCCCGCAGCCGGGATTCCCGCAGGAGAATTCGCCTTACCTTCCCGTGTCGCGTCGCTGGGCCAGCCCCCTCTACATTCGTCCTGAAGCCATCGATGAGTATGTGCAGATGGACGGCAAGGATCGAGGGATAATTACACGCTACGCGCATGCATCCCGCAGCCATGAGGATATTGTCGACCGTGACCTCTCATGGAAATCAAAGATCAAAGCGCTGCGTAAGATTTTTGAACTTCCCCGATCTATTAGTCGTCAGGCACAGTTTGAACGCTTTTGTGCTCAAGGCGGGGAGTCTTTAGAGAATTTTGCCCTGTGGTCCGCTTTGGTCTTTGAAAACGGCGATATTGACCTTCCACAGCGCTACTCCTCGATTGATGCTCCGGGTGTTGAGGAAGCGCGTCAGCGTCTCGCCTCTGAAATCGAGTTTTGGCAGTGGTGTCAGTGGATCGTTTTCGACCAGTTGATCCGCGCTCAAGAGGGCGCTCGCCGTTTGGGAATGGATATGGGGATCATGTCTGACCTGGCGGTGGGAGTGCACTCAAAAGGCTCAGAAATTTGGTCGATGCCGGATGCCTTTGCGCCGGGTATGAGTGTTGGCGCGCCTCCGGATATGTACTCTCAGCAGGGGCAAAATTGGTCGCAGCCTCCGTGGTCGCCTCGCTCCCTTGCCCAAATGGGCTATGCACCACTTCGGGATATGTTGCGCTCTGTGCTCTCGTACGCGGGTGCAGTGCGTATTGACCATATCCTTGGTCTCTTCCGCTTGTGGTGGATCCCTGAAGGGATGGGTGCGCAGGCCGGTGCCTACGTGTCCTATGATCACGAGGCCATGGTGGGCATTGTGCTGCTCGAGGCCCAGCGGGCCGGTGCGGTTGTCATTGGTGAAGATTTGGGAACCGTTGAGCCCTGGGTTCGCGGTTATCTCAATGATCGTGGAATCTTGGGTACTTCCGTTCTGTGGTTTGAGAAGGAAGGCAGTGGATGGCCCCTCTGGCCGGATCGCTACCGTCGATCGTGCCTTGCGGCAGTAACAACGCATGATTTGCCTCCGACATTGGGCTATCTCGAAGGTGCTCACACCGAACTGCGCCATAAGTTGGGACTCTTGGTCGAAGACCTCGATCAGGTTCGCGATGCGGATCGCATCGAGCGTGAACGAATGGTCTCGCGCCTGGAAGAAGGCGGCTTCATTCACGGAGATCACCCCAGTGATGAAGAACTAGTTCTTGCGATGCACGCCTACCTTGCTGCATCTCCTGCACTTCTTTTGGCTGTTTCTTTGGTGGACGTTGTTGGTGAGAAATTGCCGCAGAACCTACCGGGTACGAACGCTGAGTATCCGAATTGGTGCGTTCCACTTCATGCGTTTAATGGCAAAGAAGTCTTGATTGACGACATGGCGCATTGTGAGCGTGTTAAGCGATTCTTGACCAGTGTGGATCGCTACATTCGCTAGAAATTAGCTACTTTTTGGTGCCCTGCGTACAACTGCGCAGGGCACCATCGTATCTAGGCGTGAACCGGGCACGGTTAAGAGCTCGCATAGTGCTTGTGGCGGTTGCATAGCAATCACAACAACGTCAAGGTCGTATCCGGCTTGGCGTGCTGGACGAAGATCCCATGTAATGAGCGGGTCTCCAGCGTGAAGGTGTTGTCCTAGTTGATGGGGGGCTGAGAAGCCTTCGCCTTTGAGCAGTACTGTGTCGATCCCCGCATGTATCAAAATGCTCAGGCCATCAGGCGTTGAAAGAGCGCAGGCATGAGGAAGCTGATGAGTGAGCGTCCCATCTATGGGCGCGAGTATGTTGAGAGTGTCAACCTCGTCGGGGAAAATCGCGAAACCCGGCCCCATGATCTCTTGGGCGAAAACTGGATCTGAGAGCTCGACTAGGTTTCGCAGGATTCCAGGGGCGGGGGAGAGGAGCTGAAGATTCACTTCAGCGTGTTGATTTCCTCTGCGATTTCCTCTGCCTGCGGACCCATGACGATCTGTGCGTGCGAACCAACGACCACGACACCGAACGCGCCGGCCTTGCGCAACGCGGCCTCGTCGATCTTCGAATCATCTTTAAAATCAACGCGGATTCGGGTGATGCAATGCTGAAGGTCGGTCAGGTTATCCCAGCCACCCAGTGCATTCAGGATTTCTTGTGCTTGGCTCATAATTGCCTCCCCATTGCGAATTAGCCCTTAGGTCAAGGATAGCCCGAAAATGGCCATGTTTTCATGCTCTTTCGCTAAGAAAGAGCGCTTCATGCACTATCATTCAACAGGTGGAACCAAGTTTTGTGCTCACCGTTGTCATTCCTTCGTATAACGCTCAGGAATACCTTGATCGTGCCGTTTCTTCAGTGCGTGGATTTGACCAGGTTGAGGTGCTCATCGTTGATGATGGATCAACCGACGCCACGGCTGCGATTGCTGATGGATTGGCCCAGTCGGATCCAGATCATATCCGTGTCATTCATCAGGAGAATGCTGGCCACGGTGGCGCTGTTAATGCAGGTATTTCGGGTGCTCGTGGGCGCTACCTCAAAATTCTTGATGCAGATGACTGGTTGGATCGCTTAGCGCTTAAGCGTGCCCTTGAGCGCTTGGAGCTTCGCGAAGCTCAGGGTGAACCCTTGGATCTTTTGGTTGCCAATTACGTGTATGAGAAGCAGGGGAAGAGCCATAAAGCAGTCATCCGCTACGGGAATGTGATGCCTAGGGATCGCGTCATCTCTTGGGATCAGATTCGTCGTTGTCGCTACGACCAGTATCTGATGATGCATGCCTTAATCTTGCGGACAGATTTGGTGCGTCGCTCTGGTCTGGTACTTCCTGAGCACACCTTCTATGTTGATTTCATTTACTCTTTTGTTCCGGTTATTGATGTCCGTACTTTTGAGTATCTCGATGTTGATCTTTACCGCTATTTCATTGGGCGTGATGATCAGTCGGTCAACGAGCAGGTCATGATTTCGCGTGTTGATCAATTGCTGCGGGTGAACGCGGCGATGGTTGATGCCATTCCGGCTCCTGATGAGGTTCCTCCTCATCTGTACCGCTATCTCGTCCACTATCTGCGTATCAACTGCGTCATCTGCACGGTGATGCTTTTGCGCTCGGGAACTGAGGAGAATGTTGCCCGTAAGGATGAGCTCTGGGCGCAGCTTCAAACGAAGAAGCCGGAAGCCTATGACGCAGTGCGTAAGGATCTGCTTGGGCGCCTGATTGCGATGCGCTCAAAGGCGGGACGTGCGGTGATTATGGCTGGCTATCACATTTCTCAGTGGGTGTTGGGATTTAACTAGAGTCGGGCGGTCCATTTGACTTGAGGTGTGACCACCCTCTTTAATGGGAATGAGAACGATTATCATTCTAGAGAGATGGTCATGTCATTTTTGTACCGCAGGACAACACGTGCCCTGTTTTCGCTATTGATCACTATTGCAGTGATGAGTGCGTGGATTCTTCTTCCCGCCCCAACTCAAGCGGAGACTCTTTCCTCCTCCCACGACAAGCACCTGTTAAGCGACAGTCTTCACGTCTCGACGTGCCTTGGGGATAACACTGAGGCGCTGAAGTCTCTGTGTACCACTGGAGAAACTGGGGAAGAATTTCCCCTTCATGATGGCGCGCTTCGACTTCGAACGACCCCGGTCGCTCGTGACACTGATCGCGAAATTGATGGGGGATATGAGCTCGATATTAATCTCAACCCTTCTGTCTTTACGCTGGATTCGCGCTATTCCGTTGAATTAAGCGCACGAGCAAGCGCTGCAGATGTAGAAAATATTGCTCCGCACTCACTTGACTTTGAATCCCACGAATATCTCGGCCGTGGAACTGCGTTTGAAGAAGAGACCGACGGAACCGAGGAATTCTTCCGGGGATTTGTCCTCGAGGCCAAGGGAGAGGACTTCGCAGCTCACCCCCTGCATGCACGTTTCGCTGAGCTAGGTATTCGCTCACTGCGCCTTCGCCTTCAGGAACTAATCCCGGGGCAGGAGCCTCGTCTCGTTGCCGAGGCTGAGTTTAGTGCGAGCATTGAAGCTCCCCAGACCCAGATGGAAAAGTCCACGCAGAGCGCTGACCTCTCGACCCCAAAGAACGACCAGAATCGAGAACTCGCGCAAAGTGAGGGGGCAGCGTTGCTCCCAGAGGCCAAAGAGGCTCGCGAAGCTTCAGTGGCCTCGTCAATGAGTGCGCACACCCAAGCGGCTCCTCGCGCGAACTATGGCGAGCGCCGTCTTGTTCTTGACCACGGGCATATCGACCTCTTCTACATGACGCTTGATGATTCGGGACTGCCCGTATTGAAAGTGATGGAAGACGTCACCGGATCGGGAGTCCAACACGAAGCAGAAGACATCCGCCTGATCATTCCTTCCTCGGCACTCAAGCATTCTCTTCCCCAAGAGATTGTCGCTGGGGGAAGTGGATATTTCCTTCCACAAACTCAAGATCCAACTTTGCCGTGGCCCGGATGGGATGTCCTCTCTCTCGCGCCAGCAGGATTTGAACGCGTTGAATTTGATGTCAGCTATACCCATCCCAACGGAGGACGTATTTCACTGTGGACCGAAGACTTCCTTTCGGGTCGTAGTTCGCGACTGCGTTCGGGGGGATTTGAGCTAGATCCACATGGCTCAACAATTGCTCAAGATTATCTTTCGCACACGCATGCAAATTGGGTGTTTTCTCAAGCAGGAAGCTATGAGCTGAGCGTTCAAGCGCGTGCGTATCGAAATGACGGTTCTTTTGAAACGACACGTAGTGCCACGTACCTCATTGAGGTAGGAGGCTCCCAAGGGGTCTCGGGGCCGCAACACTCAGCTGTCCAGAGCGGTGGGGTGCTTCCCCCAGCAGTTGAAGAAAGTCCAGCAGGTGACGACGAAGAATCGCTCACGCGTGATGCGCCCCAGCGCGTAGGTGCTGAGCGCTGTATTGCAACTCGTATTACCCGCGAGGCGAGTGAGGATGAAGTCTCACGTATCCGCAGCGATAGCGAAACTCCAAATCAGGCAATCACGACCCTGAACGTTCAGGTTGGTAGCGAAGATGGAATTACTGACGGTCACTTTGATCTGGGACCGGCGATCGAAAACGGTCAGTTAGTTGCTCGAATTAAAGATGACCGATCTGTGCCTGCGGTGTGGAAAGATCCCGCATCAATGACTTTTGCACTGGGAGATAAAGCAAAGATCAAGGCTCCTGAAGCTCTGAGCTATGCCGCGGCTGCCGGGCAAGATGTGTGGATGATTCCCGCTACTCAGATTCGAGGGGTCCCCTGGCTCGGAATGAACTCGCAACGCGAAGAAATCGTCACTGAAACCAGTGGGCAGGTCCGTTTTTCTCTCCTTGATGTTCAAGGCCCCGGAAATGTCGCAGTATTTGAGTCGGGAAGCCTGGGGGCGGGAATCGGCACTCACGTTTTTGACGGCGCAGGAACGAGCTATACCCTGTCTGCCAACACCCATGCCCACCAAAACTGGGTCTTTACTGAACCAGGCTCTTACCAACTGACGATCGCTATGAATGTCTCGCCTCGTGGCGAGGACTTGCGCGGAAGTGGGAGTGGAACGGCTGGATCCTTAATCGCGGCCGGTGGCACAGGGGAACACGGACGTCCTTTGGTATACGCAATCGTCGGTCGCACGGCCTCGGGACAACCGTGCAGCCTGGCATCAACGGGTGCGGGCGCAACAGAGCTTGCTCCCATAATCCTTGCGGCCCTCCTCATGGGATGTGGGTGCATCCTTGCCTCGACTCGCATGCGGGTGAGGCAGTGAAGATTGCACGAATTGCAGGAGTAGCCCTTACATGCGTACTTGCTGCAGTAGCTGGAGGCTGCGCGCCGCATCTCGATGCCGCATCACAGCGCCTGAGCATTGTCGCGACAACGGGGATCTTGGCTGATTTAGCACGAAATGTCGGTGGTGATTATGTTGATGTTCACCAGCTGATTCCCAACGGTGCAGATCCGCATTCTTGGGAGCTGAGCCTCAGGGGAATTCGCGATATTGCCTATGCGGATATCGCTGTGACGAACTATCTGATGTTGGAAGATCATTCGGTGATTCGTGCGCTTGATGCGAATCTTCCCAAGGACGCTATTTCGCTGTCACTGGCGGAAGAAAGCGCAAAGTTTGGCGGCAGCTTGATTCCTCTTGTCGAAGATCGCTCCCTGGACACGCCCTGGCTTGGAATGCGAGTCTACGGCGATGGCAGCCAGAGTGGAGCAAAGCGCTCGTCCCAAGTAGAACTCTCTGTCACTGATGTTGAGGGACCAGGGTACGCATGTGCTTACATCACAACAAGTTTTGGAAGTCCCGAGATTGCCTTTGCCTCTCGAGATGGTTTTAACGCCGGTAATAATTGGCAGACAGATACTTCGATTCTGCCTGTTGGAGCGCACCAACATATGAGCTGGGTATTTACTCAGCCCGGTGTCTACACGCTGCATCTGCGAGCGCGCCTGCGTATTGCTCCCGAATCTGAACCTATAGAACTTCCTGCTTCGCAGGTAACTTTTGCAGTCGGAATTGATTCAGAGAAAGCTGCCCGGGAACGTGGTCTCTTTCTTTTGCGCCGAGGCCACAGCGACATCACCGTGGACCTGAACTCTCGCGCATTAACCCTGATGGTTGACCGCGAAAAAGACGGTGGAGTACCTGATGGTGCACCACTACGCGAAGGTGTGGAGGAGAGCAACGGCCTACCTTCAACTCTTGCCTCTTTGAATATCGAGCGAGTAATGATCGATGTTCCATCACGTACTTTGCGTGAGATTCCCAAAGGTCGGGGATGGGAGTTTATAGGCTCAGGTGATGGGCAGGCCTATGTTCTGCCCCAGGCTGTGCTTGGTAAACATGTCCACGGTGACATTGATCCACATGCATGGCATGACATTCATAATGCGCAGGCCTATGTGCGAGTTATTGAGAACGCGTTATCAACACGCGATCCCGAGCATAGTGCGCAATACGCAGCCAATGCCTCGGCCTATATCGCGAAACTCGATGAAACTGATCGCGAGGTTTCGCAGACGATCGCGGAAATTAATCCACTTGACCGGAAGCTCGTCACTACGCACGATGCCTATGCCTATCTTGCGCGCGCCTATGACTTTGAAATCGCTGGTTACCTAAGTGCTCAGGACGGAAGCGAGGCTTCGATTGCAGATCGTAAACGCATTGCTGAAACCCTGAAGAATATGAAAATTTCCGCGGTTTTCTTGGAACCGCAAAAGCGCAACCGCCACCCCGTGATCGCACAAGTTGCAGAAGAAAACGGTGTTCGAGTCTGCGGGCTGTATGGCGACACTTTGGATGAGAATGCGTCGACGTATATCGACATGATGAAAGCGAATGCTCGCTCACTGTCGCGGTGTTTAGGAAAGGATCACACATGATGAAGAGGATGAGTGCGTTCAATATGGCGCGGGGTCTCTCAGCGCTTTTTCTCGGTATTGCTGTGAGTGTCGCTGTTCTACTGCCAGCATTCGCGGATGATCCTCTCACTCAGCACGTAGACTCCTCAGAACAAGTGGTGCGCGAAGAAGCCACAATTGAACGCGGTCACGTTGACTTGGGTCCAAAGATTGTTGATTCAAAACCGGAGATTCTGGCACGTGATGACTCAGGAGAAACGCCGATCTGGCGTCCTTTGCACACTCTTGTCTTTCGCGTGAGCGATTCTGGCAAGCTTCAGGTTCCCTCAGACCCCAGCTATTCATTCCTGCACGCACACGAGGGAGAGTCATACTGGGTTATTCCCCAGACTCAAAACCCTCGTGTTGTTTGGCTGGGATGGAACACTCAAGACCCGGAACTCATTAAGGTCATGGGCAGTGGCGCAACGATGACTCTGGGGAACCTTCAGGGACCCGGTAAAGCCTGGCTTTTCCTGCAAGACGGGGCTTTCGGTGCGCCGACAGTCTTGTATGACTCGTCTACTTCCTCCCAATCAGATATCTGGGTTGAAGCTAATACACACGTTCACGCAAATTGGGCGTTTTCTGCTCCGGGAGCTTACGCACTGAGCGTGCGCTGGTGCTTTGGGGACAAAGAGACACCGCAATGTGTTTCGGATACTCTCCGATTCGTTGTTGGCGATGGGGGAAAGGTTGAAGAAGCCCGCGCGCTCACACCAAACGCGCTCGCGGCCTCGTCGAAAGAGGAGACGGACACTGCCAAGCCGCGGGCACCGCGTGAACAAGGCGGAAATAGTGAGTATTTGATCTATGGAGTGATCTGTCTGGCTTTGGGTGTGCTTGCCTTTATCGTTGTTTCCCATCGCACAAAGAAGTCAAAAAAACAGATTGAGCAAGCACGCGAGGATGTTCTTCGTGACTTTGGCGCGGAAAGTGATGTCTGATGGATACTGAGAATTCGGTTTCAGCACTCGATATCAGTGGCTTGGACGTGTCCTACCCTGGGCGTGAGGTACTCAAATCGGTCTCGCTCTCTGTTGCTCCCGGTGAGTTCTGTGCGCTCATTGGCCCCAATGGTGCTGGAAAGACGACTCTCTTGCGCGCAATACTCGGCGTGATTCCTTCTCGCTCGACTCACATTACGTCAATGGGCCTCCCGCTTCAGCCTCGATCAGTCGGTTATGTTCCGCAGCGTCATGAGTTTGCCTGGGATTTTCCTATCAGCATCCGTCAAGCAGTCCTGAGCGCGCGATCTCGCCGGATCGGATGGGGGCGTCGGGCTAAGATCGACGACCATCGCGCCGTCGAAGAGGCACTGCATCAGGTTGGCCTCGCGCAGCTCGGAGATCGAGTGATCGGGGAGCTTTCGGGTGGCCAACGTCAGCGTGTGCTGGTGGCAAGGGCTCTTGCTTTACGTCCGCGATTGCTTCTATTGGATGAACCCTTTACTGGACTGGATATGCCGACTCAAGAAAGCCTGATGGACGTCTTCCGAAGGCTCGCTCTCAATGGTTGTGCCATCCTCATGACAACCCACGACATTCTTGGGGCCATTGATGCCTGTGATCGACTGTTCTTGCTGAACTCGACTGTTGTCGCCTCGGGGAAGCCGGAAGAAATTCGCGATCCCCAGGTGTGGATGCGCACCTTTGATATTCGCCCGTCGAATCCGTTACTCAAGGTCCTTGGGGTGATCTAAGTGCTGAGTATCATTGACTTTTTTCGTGATCTGACGAATCCAGCATTGGCATTCTTACCCCGTGCGATTCTTGTCACCTGCGTTGCAGCCTGCGTATGCGCGGTTGTTGGCTGTCATGTTGTCCTGCGCGGGATGTCTTTCATTGGAGATGCCGTCGCTCACTCGGTCTTCCCCGGTCTTGCAATCGCTTTTGTCTGTTCGGGATCTTTGGTATTGGGAGGAACGCTTGCAGGCGTAGGCACTGCTGTGCTCGTTGCACTTCTTTCCCAAAATAGGCGTTTGAAGGAAGACTCAATCATTGGTGTTCTTTTCGTTGGGGCCTTTGGTTTGGGATTGGTCATCATCTCTTGGGCACCGGGATATGCGGGTTCTCTTCAAGACTTCCTCTTTGGCTCGTTGACAGGCATCCCTGCTTCTGAAGTGCCTTTCGTGCTGCTTGCATCTGCACTGATCGTTGGGGTTTTTGCCTTCTTTCATAAAGAGGTCGTTGCGGTGAGTCTTGATCGAGAAAGCGCTCGAGTCGCCGGATTGCCGGTGATGGCTCTGGATCTTTTGGTCTATATCAGTGTTGCCGGTGCTGTCGTGATCTCCGTCCAGATCATTGGCAACATCTTGGTTCTGGCCCTGCTCATTACCCCCGCCGCAAGTGCTCGGCTTCTGACAAATTCACTGGGAGCGATGATTGGAACTGCTCTCGTTATCGGTGTGTTGAGTTCTCTGTGTGGTATTTACCTCTCCTGGTCTTTGGATCTTCCGGCGGGGGCATCAATTGTCTGCGTTGTTACGCTCGTTTTTATTGCTGCGTGGGTGTATCGATCCTGGCGATCCCGTTTCGCATAGTGGAAAAGTATTGCTCGGCTCCTGAGACGTTACTAGGTTTGGGCCTGTATTAGGAAGGAATGTTTACATGAGCACGGCAGCATCTCCTGCGAAACGTCGCACGCGCGACACATGGACCAGCCAAACTGGCTTTTTAATGGCGGCGATCGGTTCCGCGATCGGATTGGGTAATATCTGGCGATTCCCAGGTGTTGCATACACGAATGGTGGGGGAGCGTTCCTCGTTCCCTATCTCGTCGCTCTGCTTTTCGCCGGTATCCCGATCCTCTGGCTCGAGTACGCCGTTGGCCATAAGTTCCGTGGAACCCCTCCGTGGGCCTTCCGCCGCATGAACGCTAAGGGAGAGTTCCTTGGCTGGTTGTGTGTCTTCATTTGCTTCGTGATTATTACCTACTACGCCGCAGTTGTTGCGTGGTCGGGAAGCTACGTCGTCTATTCGATTACCGAGGCCTGGGGTGAGGATTCACAGACATTCTTCCTTTCTTCTTTCCTGGGAACCGTCGGTTCTGACGAATTCTCGTGGACTCCGGTAGCGGCAGTTGCTATCCCGCTTGTCTTGGTATGGGCCTGCATTTTGCTCATCGCCTCTTTTGGCATCGCACGAGGGGTCGAAAAGGCCAATAAGATTTTCCTTCCTCTTCTGGTTGTCCTCTTCCTCGCTCTTGTTGTGCGTGCGCTGTTCCTGCCCGGTGCATTAGAAGGCTTGAGTGCGTTCTTCACACCTAATTGGAGTTCCCTCGTTCAACCCAAGGTATGGCTCGCTGCCTTCGCTCAGATCTTCTTCTCGCTCTCGGTTGGCTTTGGAATTATGCTGACCTACGCCTCGTACCTCCACAAGAAGTCGAACGTTACCGGAACTGCTTTGGTCGCTGGCTTTGCTAACTCGTCCTTCGAAATTCTTGCAGGTATTGGTGTGTTCTCAGCGCTGGGATTCATGGCGCATTCGCAAGGAATCGCTGTTTCTGAGTTGAAGGGACTGACCGGTCCGATTCTTTCCTTCGTGACCTTCCCGAAGATTATTTCGATGATGCCGGGCGGTCCGCTTTTCGGAGTCCTGTTCTTCTCTTCGCTTGTCCTCGCAGGCATCACCTCTCTGCTCTCGCTCTTGCAAGTGGTTTCTGGTGCAATTCAAGATAAGTTTGCCTTGACCCCCGCGAAGGCTTCCCTTGTCATGGGAATTCCAACAACGATTGTTTCTTTGGCGCTTTTTGCGACACGTTCTGGCCTGAATACCTTGGATATCGTTGATAACTTCATCAATAATGTGGGAGTTGTTGGTTGCGCGATTGCCATGGCGCTCTACACCGCACTCGTGCGCCCCAGGCTTCGGGGTCTGCGTACGCACCTTAACTCTGTTTCAGCGCCGTCGATTCCTCCCGTATGGGACTACCTCGTCGGTATCGTCATTCCCCTGGTACTGGCATTCATGATGGTGACCTCAGTGATTTCAAGCATCAGTGAAGGATACGGCGGCTATGCCGGGTATCTTGTCAACATCTTTGGGTGGGGATCTGTTGGTTTCGCACTCCTCGCATCCGCAATCGTTACCCTGATGCCCTGGTCGCATCCTCAGCGCTCAAGCACCTCGTCAACATCTAAGGAGATCGCATGACCCCCGCTGCTATCATCATGATGATTGTGACGATCCTTCTGGTATGGGGAGGGCTTGTTGCATCCATGGTTATGCTCAGAATCCTGCCAACTCCGGATGGCGGTGAGGAGCATGAAACTCTTGCTTCGCAAAAGACCGAAGTTCCGACACGATAGGGGAAGATGTGCGCCTCGTCGCCTTTGATCTTGATGACACCCTGGCACCGTCGAAGTCTGCGCTTCCGGAGCCGATGGCCAATCAACTTCGTGCACTGCTCGACTGTGTCCCAGTGTGCGTGATCTCTGGCGGAGAGTTTGGACAGTTTCGCACCCAGCTATTGGACAACCTCGGCGCTTCTTCTTCTCAATTGAAGAACTTGCATCTCATGCCCACCTGCGGGACGCGCTACTACCGTTGGGATGAGCAGGATGCTCAGTGGGAACAGGTCTATGCCAATGACCTGACTACAGAGCAGCGTGAGCGCGCAATTGCCTCGCTCGAACGCCATGCGCGTGAGCAAGGAGTATGGGAATCCCATCCTTGGGGAGAAATCATTGAGGACCGAGGTTCGCAGATTACCTTCTCAGCGCTGGGGCAGAAAGCGCCTCTAGAGGCGAAGCGCGCGTGGGACCCGACAGGTGACAAGAAGCGGGCTCTTCGTGATGCGGTTGCAGGGGATCTTCCAGACCTTGAGGTCCGTGGGGGAGGATCAACTTCAGTTGATATCACTCGTCACGGAATCGATAAGGCCTACGGGATGGGCAAGCTTGTTGAAATCACTGGAATCGCACCAGAAGACATGCTCTTCATTGGGGATCGGCTAGACGAGGCCGGCAACGATTATCCGGTGAAGGCCGCCGGATACCCGACCCTCGCTGTGAGTGGTTGGGAAGAATGCGTTGGCGTGATCGCGGATATCGTGAAGGAATTACGCGCGAGGTAGTCGCGTTGCCCACAGGGCAACCGCACTCGCTGCAGCTACGTTGAGCGAATCAACACCGCCCATCATCGGGATACGAACGACGTAATCGGTGCGTGACAGGGTGCTCTTCCTCAGACCATCGCCCTCCGTTCCCATGACCAAGGCAATGCGTGAATCTTTATCTGTCATCACGGGCATCGTTACGAACTCATCAAGGCTAACGGAATCATCACTGAGAGCCAGAGCTGCCAGAGAAAACCCTGCAGCGTGCAGGTCATCGTTTGCCGGCCAGTCGTCCAATCTGGTCCACGGGACCTGGAAGACCGTTCCCATTGAGACACGAACGGAGCGCCGATAGAGAGGGTCTGCACATTCTGGAGTGACAAGAACTGCATCCGCACCGAGTGCGGCAGCGCTTCTAAAGGCGGCCCCCACATTCGTATGGTCGACCAGATTTTCAAGGATCAGAATACGCTTTGGTCCTTCTCCTAAAGAGGAGAGAAGATCTGCCACCGAAGGTAGAACAGGGCGTTGCATGGAAGCGAGTGCGCCACGGTGAAGATGGAAGCCGGTGATGCTCTCCAGAATCGGTTCAGGAGCAATGAAGACGGGTACCTCGCCGCCGTCCGTGGCTCCTAGGAAGCGCTCGAGGAGTGGTTCGAGGTCAGGAAGCCACCGCGGAGCCATGATGAGCGAGCGTGGGTGATGTCCGGCCTCGAGAGCGCGGATGATGACATTCGTTGACTCCGCCATGTATAGGCCGCGTTCAACTTCCAGACTCCTACGAAGATGAACATCGGTCATTGAGGTGTAGTCGGCTAGGCGTGGATCTTCGTCGAGCGAGGCGGATGTCAGATGAATGAGCATTCCTTCATTGTGCCACTCTAGCGTTGTGCGCTCAGTCCCACCAAAGCCACCAGCCGGGGCCGTGAGCCTCACCCATACACGCAATCGGTTCGCATTCGTCTGGCCTGCAATAGCCGTCGAATCCCAGTTGCTCCTGGAGTTTTTCCCAGATTCCATCTTCATAAATCAGCGCCCACGGGCTTTCACGGTAGTTCAGTGCTGATTCGTCTTCAATGAAGAGTGAATCGATGCTCATCCTCTCATCCCATCGCGGTGCAAGAACGAGGTAGCCACCCAAAGAAACGCGCTGATTACGAAGCGCCGCTTTAAAAAAGAGGTCCAGCGGGGGTGCGTTATTCTGGCGATCCTGCAGGTTATCCGGAGGAAGAAGCGGACGGATCTTTTCGATTCGCGAGCTATCTAAACCAGAGAATCTGAAGAAATCAGAGGTGACCTGAGTATCTGTGAGCGGCCAGAGAATTTTAACTAGTCCGCAATTTTCAACCCATCCAGTTTCTCCGTAGAGCGGAGGAATACTTTCAAGGGCCGAAGCGTGATGCACCATGACTGTTCCTTTCATAAGTTTTTTGCATCACGAGTCTCCCTCTGCGCTGAAGTTGTAGTGGGGCCCTCAAGAAATCTGTGGAAAACGCCGAATAGATGGCTACTCTGTGGATAAAAAGAGGGGTGCAGGCGAATAACCTGTACCCCTCCAAAATGAGATCGTGGGACTATCTCTTTGGGAACTGTCCGCGCTCGACCTGCGGACGAGGCGAACGCCATGGACGCAGCATGATTGCGCGCGAGAATGCGTAGAACCACATGCGGCGAGGCATAGGCTCGCGTGGGTAAATCTCGCGAACCTGACGCTTGATGCGCTGCCACACGATGCTGGTCTCGACGATCGCTATGAAGAACAGGCCGTACATGATCAGCATGACAATGAAGAGCGCACGCTGACCGGCAGCTGAGGTGGAGGCGAAGAAAGACACGCCGAAGAAAACAACAAAGAACAGAATCATCACTGGGAAGACGAACTCCGAGAAGGACCAGCGAGCATCGAGCCAGTCGCGAGTAAAGCGCTTGACCTTGCCCTTGTCGCGTAGCGGCATATGGCGCTCGTCTCCGGTGATTAGCGCTTCTTGCTGGAGGCGGTCCTGTTCAAGACGCATCGCGCGAGCGCGCTCACGTGCAGCTTTCTTGGCAGCCTTACGATCCGCAACAATCAAGGAATGATCATTGCGTGCCTGGGCTTGCTTACGCGAAGGCGTCGGACCGCTCTTCGAACGATCGTTCGCCATCTGAGGCTGAGGAGTTTCTTCGGGTTCTGACTTCTTTGAGCTCAACACGTCTCTAAGGGTAATAGATCGATAGTGCGATCGGCACATTCTTGCCCGCTAAGAATGGATTCATGCAGGCAGATACCTGTAGAAGCGATACTCTTGCCTTATGAATATCGATGAACTTCGCGAGCGCCTTGACGCTCTTTTCCCACAATTGGTTGATGAGCTTTCTCAGCTCGTGGCCATTCCTTCCGTATCTTCGGATCCGTCTCACGCTGCGGATGTTGACCGTTCGGCTGAGCATATTCGTTCTCGCTTTGAGGCCCTTGGCCTAGATGCTCAGATTCACTCAGTGACGACTCCTGAAGGAGTTCAAGGCAAGCCGGCAATCCTTGCTCGTTCCCCTCATATTGAGGGCGCGCCGACGGTCCTTCTTTATGCTCACCACGATGTCCAGCCCACTGGAGATGTCGCACGTTGGCACTCAGACCCTTGGACAACCGTTGTGAAGGGCGATCGCATCTATGGCCGTGGAACGTCAGATGATGGCGCAGGTGTTATTGTTCACATCGGCTCTTTGTCCCTCTTGGGCAAGGAGCTCCGCGCGAATGTTGTTGTTTACATCGAAGGCGAAGAAGAAATCGGGTCGCCCTCTTTTACTCACTTCCTTGAGACCTACCGTGACCAGCTCGAGGCCGATGTCATTATCGTGACTGACTCGGATAACTGGAAGCCGGGGGAGCCTGCGGTTACGACAAGCTTGCGTGGCAATTGCGCTTTCACTGTTGATCTCACCGTCGCCGACCACGCTGTTCACTCGGGAATGTTTGGCGGCCCCATGATCGATGCTCCCAGCTGCGCTGCTCTTCTGATTGCCTCTCTCTACGATCAAGATGGCAACATCGTCGTTGAGGGCTTGGGCGGGGATGACCACGCCGAGGTCGATTGGCCCGAAGATGAGTTCCGCGCAGCCAGCGGAATGCTTGATCAGGTTCGACTTGCTGGCAGCGGAGATCTCGCGGCGCGTACCTGGACGAAGCCCTCCGTATCTCTGATTGGCTTTGATACGACCAGCGTTGCGAATTCATCGAACACGATCATTCCTCATGTTCGTTTCCGTCTATCAATGCGTACGGTTCCCGGTGTCGACCCCCGTCAAGCAATGGATGCGATCGAAAAGCATTTGCTCGAGCATGCACCTTTTGGCGCCCGCGTGGAGATTTCTGATCGAGATCTTGGGCCCGGATACCTTGCTGATGTCGATTCCCCAGTCTCACACGTGGTCAAGCAGGCGCTTACTGACGCATGGGGAGTTCAGGCAGTCAATATTGGTGTTGGTGGTTCTATTCCCTTCATTTCCGAGTTCCAAGAGACCTTCCCTCACGCACAGGTCGTCGTCACAGGCGTTGAAGATCCGCTGACGAATGCTCACTCTGAAGACGAATCTCAGTCGCTTCCCGATCTGAAGAACGCTGTCCTCGCAGAGGCGCTGGTCTTGTCTCGCCTAGCTGAGAAGTAAGTGGGACACGCGTTTATTACGGGGCATTGGGGGCAGGAGAATGATCCTGCCCCCGTGCTTCGTGCGCTTGCTCAGAGCTTCTCGGCTGGTGCGCCTTCGTGGGAAGTTTCCTCTTCACCCTTTGGACCCGGTCGGGCCTTTGTCGAGGCCATGGAGGGCGATCAGCGTTTTTGTGTCCTTAGCGTGGGGGATGGGGATTCCCTTCACGAGGCTGGGCAGCGCTTTCGTGAGGTGCTTGCAGAAGGGAAAATCCCCGTCCTTGAGGGCGGTCACCTTCACGCAACTGACGGTGGGATGAGCTTTCTTGAAGGTATTTCCGGAGCCATACGGGGGGCGAATGAATCACTCGAGGCATGGTTTGCGCGCGCAATTGAGCATGCACAAAACGCTGTATCAGGTCGGGAGTTTTATGCCGCGTACTCGACGTCACGCCCGCTCTTTGGCCCGTCCTCGACATTGGCTCTCGAACCAGACCTTAGTCCTCGAGACACCGGGGATACAGCCTTCAATCGACGATGGGCGGAGCTGCTTCACAAAACTATGCGCCCGCAACTTGCAGTCAGCGGGCAATCGGCCTCGGTGGTGGAACCCGGAAGGCTTCCCGGTTCGGGGGCTAGTGGGGGCGCTGCCGCGATTGTGGGGCTTCTCGGTGGCCGTTTGGTATCCGATGGTGATTTCTTACTCCACCACACCGACTGCGAAAGCTCTATCGAGGCATCTGACCTTGTGATCATTTGTGAACCAGAGCTACATTCACCAGCCTTGGCTGAATCTAGCCTTGATCTATTAACTGAAATCGCGTCGAGATCAGCCATACCCGTTCTTGCTATTGGCGCGCATTCCACGCTATCGGCACATGAGCGGGCCCAGTGGGGGATTCATGGGATTCTCGTTGATGAAACTGGAAACCTTGATGCTCTGGGGTACCGCGCTGCTCGTACGTGGGCTAGGCAGTGACAATTCGCTCTCAGCTTTGAAGATGGCGCTCGTGCCTGAGTAGCCTTAGGCTAGAGATTATTCCTATAAGAAAAGTATTAAAGGAGCAGCATGTCTGAGAACACGACTGAGACTGCAACCCACGACGTCATCCTGACTGATGTCGCAGCACAGAAGGTCAAGAGCCTTCTTGAGCAGGAAGGCCGCGACGATCTCCGTCTGCGTGTCGCCGTTCAGCCCGGAGGCTGCTCTGGCCTGATTTACCAGCTGTACTTCGACGATCGTTTGCTCGATGGTGACGCTGTCCGTGATTTCGATGGTGTTGAGGTTGTTGTTGATCGTATGAGCGTTCCCTATCTCGCAGGCGCAACCATCGACTTCTCTGACACCATTGAGCGCCAGGGATTCACGATCGATAACCCCAATGCGCAGAACACCTGTGCATGCGGTGAGTCTTTCGCCTGATCGGAGAATTGTGAAGAAGCTACCTGCTATTGGTGCCATCCTACTAACCTGCTCTCTTGCCCTTGGCGCCTGCTCAGACCAGTCAAAGGACTCTCAATCGGCATCACCTTCGGCCTCGGCAAGCGCAACCCAGTCGGCTTCAAGCTCTGAAGAGACACCTCAGGTTGATCGAAGCGGCCAGGGTAATTTCCCCGATGTAAGCGGTGATTTCGGCCAGAAGCCCGAAATCAAAGCCGGATCGGGGAGCGTGGGTGATGCGATTTTGGTGAAAACCCTCCACAAGGGTGATGGTGCAAGCGTCGGCCTCGATGACATCGTTCAGGTCAATTACGCAGGTGCGCTCTTCAGCGATGCCAGGGTTTTTGATTCTTCTTTCCAAGATGGTCGCACCCCTATCGCTTTCAGCCTCAACCAGGTGATTAAGGGATGGAAGTACGGTCTTGCGGACGCACATGTTGGCGACCGCGTTGAACTCGTCATTCCATCAAAGTGGGCTTACGGCGCTCAAGGTTCGGGTTCTTCAATTCCCGCAAATGCTGACCTCGTCTTTGTTGTCGATATTTTGGGAACTGTTAACCCGAAGGATACCTCTCAGCTCACAAGCGCAACGCCGACCGGAAATGAACTTCCAGCGGGCATCACTGTCAGCGGTGATCTTGGTAGCCAACCCACCATCACTTGGGGACAGAGCGCGCCCACAGAGACCTCCAAGGTCGTCATCGCTGAGGGGCATGGCGACAAGGTTGCTGTTGGCTCGACAATTCTTTATCAGGGTGTCGGAACCGTTTTTGGTAACGATGCTCAAACACAGTCGACATGGGGACAACAAGGTGCCCAGGTTGTCAGCGTGAAAGACGGTAATCAACTTATCGGCTTCACCGCGGGCTCGCGGGTGCTCCTTGTAGCTGCTGGCAACGAGGCACAAGGTCAGTCACCGCAAGCGATTGTCGTTGACATTCTTGCTGTTATCCCTGAAAAGTAGCTTGATCATCTGAACTACTGCGATAGAGCAAACAACACGTGTGGGGAGCTGAAACTTCAGCTCCCCACACGTGTATCCAAAAGCGGTTAGAATACCCAGAGTAACGATCTCTTAACGTTGAGGAGCGCATCGTGAGCGAAACACCCGTGAAAGTTCTGGTCTTCAGTGATAACTCGTCCACTCGCCAGGCAGTGATCACAGGTGTCGGTTTTAAAGCATCGAAGGATACGGCTCCCATTGAATGGCTTCAGGCTGCCACGAAGTTTGGTGTTCTTGAGCTAGTGGACAATAACTCAGATATTGCAGCCCTTATTCTCGATGGAGAAACTCAAAAGGAAGGCGGCATGTCCGTCGCGAAGGAGCTTGCTGGTACCCGCCAGGATGTCCCTCCAATCCTGATGCTCACGGCTCGTCCTCAAGATGACTGGCTGGCAACATGGGCTGGTGCGAGCCGTATCGTCAGCGCTCCATTTGATTCACAGGAGCTTCAAGAAGCCCTCGCGGAACTTCTGCGTCAGCGTCGCTGAAACTCGTCCTTTTTAACGCAAAGTACACGCGGCCTCGGGAATTATGAGGACAAAGGGTACGCAGGCGAGCAGTAGGCAAGGGGATCTTTTCCACGGCTTTCTGCGCATTCACACAATTTGTAGAACAACATGCCAGTGGCAAGGGCATCATCCAGTGCGCGATGCTGGCCGCCACCTAATTCGAAGTGTTCACGCAGCGTCGTGAGCTTGTGGTTGGCTACCTCGGATGGGAGCAAGGCGCGAGCCATCGACAGTGTGTCAATAGGCTGAAAATGGGGGAGTGAGATACCGCAGGCCCGTTGAGCTCGCTCAAGGAACCCCCAATCGAAGGCGACATTATGTGTGATAAGGCCTGAAATTTGTCCATGATCGCATAGATGCTCTGCCCACTGGCAAAAATGCGAAAAAACAGTGTGAAGATCCGGGGCGTGGGCAAGTGTTTCATCGTTAAGTCCCGTCAAAGCAGTAATGAACGAAGGCAACGGACTTCCGGGGTTGATGAGGGCTGAAAAACTATCGACAAGCTCACGGTTTTCGTAGACTGCTGCCCCGATTTCAATGATGGTATCGCGGGAGCTCAGTCCAGTTGTTTCTAGGTCTACTACCAGCCATTGAGCGTGATCCCAAGCTGGGATCATTGCGGTTTTTCGCCGATCGGGCTGTACAGTAGAACCATTGGTCATAACCACGATGCTAGCGGTTGATCCGGGTGGAGGAAACATGGGTCTGTATCAAGCACTGAAGCTGACGGGCACTCCGATTCTCAAGGCTGCGTATCGTCCGTGGATCCGCGGGAAAGAAAACATCCCTAAGAGCGGTCCGGCGATCCTCGCTTCTAACCACAACGCTGTCTGGGACTCTGTTTTTCTACCCATGATGATTGACCGTGAGGTTGTGTTCATGGGTAAAGCCGATTACTTCACGGGTACCGGCCTTAAGGGGTGGGCAACGAAGGAATTCATGCGTGCTGTTGGCACAATTCCCGTTGATCGTAGTGGTGGTCGCGCATCTGAAGCCGCATTGAAAGCTGGACTCAAGCGCCTCAGTGAAGGTGAACTTTTTGGAATCTACCCCGAGGGCACGCGTAGTCCCGATGGGCGCCTGTATCGTGGGAAGACGGGTGTCGCGCGTCTAGCGCTTTTATCCGGTGCTCCTGTCATTCCTGTGGCGATGATCGGCACGCATGCGGCTCAGCCAATCGGACAGAAAATTCCTTCGAGAACCAATATCGGTATGGTCATCGGAGAGCCCTTGGATTTCAGCCGATACAAGGGGCTGGATAAAGACCGCTACGTTCTTCGCGCGATCACCGATGAGATTATGTATAACCTGATGCTCCTCTCTGGTCAGGAGTACGTCGATCTCTATGCTGCTGATGTCAAAGCGCAGCTTGCCGAGGAAGGCGCTTTTGACGGCCCGGTACCCTCGAACGGGAAGAGCGCGCCTGGTGGGCGCGAGGCCCCTGAGGTTCAGGTTCCGACTGCGCCCGAAGAAGACCTTGAACAGATCCCTGAACTAACAGACGAGTCTGGGGATGAAGACTGATAGTGATATTGCCGTGTCCCAGAAATAGGTCCGGGACGGCGAAGAATCCACACTCTCGATAAGATAAGTATCTGGCGCGCTTCTCTTGCTGCGCGTGAAGAAAACTGAAAGGTTGACTCATGACGGTTCGTCGTGTTGCTCTCTTGACCGCTGGTGGCTTTGCCCCCTGTCTTTCGGCTGCTGTTGGTGATCTCATCGAGCGCTACACCCAGGTTGCTCCCGAGGTAGAAATCATCCTTTACCAGTACGGCTACCACGGCCTTCTGACCGGTAACTATGTTGTCGTCGACGAAGAAGGACGCCGCAATGCAGGTATTCTTCGCGAGTTTGGTGGTTCACCCATCGGTAATTCTCGCGTCAAGCTGACCAATGCAAAGAACCTTGTCGACCGAGGCTTGGTTGAAGAAGGCGTCGATCCGCTTGCATTTGCTGCCGAGCAGCTGCGCAAGGATGGTGTTGATGTTTTGCACACCATCGGTGGTGACGACACAAACACAACCGCAGCAGATCTCGCTGCCTACCTGCACGAGCACAACTACGAACTGACCGTGGTTGGCCTTCCTAAGACCATTGATAATGACGTTGTTCCGATTCGTCAGTCTCTGGGTGCATGGACCGCGGCGGATGAAGGTGCACGTTTCGCATTCAACGTCATCGGCGAACACCGCTCGAACCCCCGTATGCTCATTGTTCATGAGTGCATGGGGCGTAACTGCGGCTACCTGACCGCAGAAACCGCTCGTCGCTACCATGAGCTGCTCGATACTAAGAACTGGGCACCTTCCTTGGGCTTGACCCGTGAGCGTTGGGATGTCCACGGCGTTTACGTTCCCGAGGCCGCTCTTGACATTGCCGGTGAGGCTGAACGCCTGAAGGCAATCATGGATGAGCAGGGCAACGTTAACATCTTCCTTTCTGAAGGTGCGGGCCTTCCCGAAATCATTGCCGAGATGGAAGCCAATGGCGAAGAGGTCCAGCGTGATCCCTTCGGCCACGTCAAGCTCGACACCATCAACCCCGGCCAGTGGTTTGCGCGCAAGTTTGCAGCGCTTATTGGTGCCGAAAAGGTGATGGTTCAGAAGTCCGGTTACTACTCACGCGCGGCAGCAGCACACGAAGAAGATCTTGCATTGATCAAGCAGATGTGTGATCTTGCCGTTGAGTGCGCCCTGCGCGGTGAAAGCGGCGTCATCGGGCAGGATGAAGAGAATGGCGACCAGCTTTCTGCGATTGCCTTCCCGCGCATCGCCGGTGGTAAGCCTTTCGACATCACGCAGCCGTGGTTCACCGATCTGCTCTCACAGATCGGCCAGCCTGTGTCTGCAGCGCAGTGACGATGGCTTCATCTTCTTTCCCGGGGCGTGGCGATTTTTCGCTGCGCCCCGGCGCACCTGAACTCTTTGCTCCTGCCGGTTCTGAAGATTCTGCTTCATGGGAAGCTTGGCGTTCCAAGCGTGCGCTTCAACAGCCGAGCTACCCGGATCCCGAGGCACTCGATTCCGTATTGGCTGAGTTGCGTCGCCAGCCTCCCTTGGTTTTCGCTGGTGAGGTCGACGATCTGCGAACGAACCTCGCTGCTGCCTCGCGCGGTGAGGCCTTCGTCCTCACGGGCGGTGATTGCGCTGAAACTTTTGCCGAGGCGACGGCTGACCATTTGCGTCTGAAGATCCAGACTCTTCTCCAGATGGCCGTTGTCTTGACCTACGGTGCGTCTTTGCCTGTGATTAAGATTGGGCGAATTGCGGGCCAATATGCGAAGCCGCGCTCTTCAGACATGGAGACTCGCGGAGACGTCACGCTTCCCTCATACCGAGGCGATGCTGTCAATTCCTTCGAATTCACTCCCGAGTCGCGCATTCCAGATCCCACGCGCTTGTTGGATTTGTATCATCATGCCGCATCGACGCTGAATTTGATTCGTGCCTTCACTCGAGGTGGCTATGCTGACTTGCGGCTTGTGCATCACTGGAATCGTGGTTTTACTGCTAATCCGGCTTATGCGCGTTATGAGTCTCTTGCTGAGGAGATTCACCGTGCGGTGAAGTTCCTTGAGGCAGCAGGTGTGTCGAGTGCGGCCCAGATGCGTAGTGTCGATCTCTTCTCCTCTCACGAAGCCCTGCTTCTGGATTACGAGTCCGCAATGACCCGTATCGATTCACGCACTGGGGATCCTTACAACACTTCCGGTCACTTCTTGTGGATTGGTGAACGTACTCGTGGCGTTGACGATGCGCATGTTGAATTGCTTGCGCATGTGCGTAATCCCATTGGCGTCAAACTAGGACCGACGACATCAATTGATGATATGCGCCGTCTGGTTGACCGTTTGAATCCGGAGGGTGAAGAAGGGCGCCTGACCTTCATCACGCGTATGGGGGCCGATAAAATTCGCCATGCATTACCTCCTCTCTTGGAAGCGCAAGCACGCGACGGACGCCCCGTTACCTGGGTGACCGATCCGATGCATGGAAATACGATCACCTCGTCGACCGGTTACAAGACACGACGCTTTGAGACGATTATGGATGAGGTTACCGGTTTCTTTGAGGCCCATCGCGAGGCTGGAACAGTTCCCGGTGGGATCCATGTCGAACTCACAGGGGATGACGTGACGGAGGTTCTTGGCGGTTCCGAGCAGCTCGATGAGGAGGCTTTGCGTGATCGCTATGAGACGCTGGTGGATCCGCGTTTAAACCACCAGCAGTCTTTGGAGATGGCATTCCAAGTCGCGGAGTACTTAAAGAAAGACTAGCTGAATTCGTCCGGTATACCGCTTGAATTTCTAGAAACTGATCATGGGTGAGGGGTGAAGAACATTGGTTCTTCACCCCTCACCCATAGGTAAAACTCAACCTTCATATTTCCTAGCCGCTAAGGGACTAGACAACCGTCAGTGTCACTGTGGTTCCTCGAGGAACGACCGTTCCAGCTGCAGGGTCAGAAGAACGCACAGTTCCAAATAGCCCACCCATGAAGCGCTCAACACGGACTTGAAGGCCGACACGTTCGAGGGCCGCGCGAGCCTGACTTTCTTGGAGTCCTTGAACAGCGGGGATCTCTACCGTTTCAGGGCCCTTGGAGACCGTGTATTGGACTTTATCTCCGCGATGAAGAGTTGTACCCGCAGCGGTTTCTTGAGAGATGACGGTTCCCTGAGCAACAGTCGATGAAAATGCCTCGGTTTCCTCTGCGCTCAGTCCCATCGATTCGAGTGTTTGACGGACTTCACCGGCGCTCTTGCCTTTAATATCGGGAACCGTTAAGGGCTCGCGGCCCTTAGAGACGACAATATCAACCTTTGTATCATGGCGAACCGATGTTCCCGCTGGGACAGATTGCGAGATGACCTTGCCCTTTTCGATGTCTTCGGACCAGTCTTCGCGAACATCGCCGACTGCAAGTCCCGCGGTTGTCAGGGCATTCTTCGCTGCGTCTGTTTCCATGCCGCCGAGATTTGGCGCATTACGCATGTCAACGCCCTTTGAGACGACCAAAAGAACCTCAGCACGTTTGTGAACAGCTTCGCCACTTCCCGGTGTTGAAGAGATGATATTTCCTTGAGAAACAGTGTCAGAGAAATCTTCACGTTCTTGGAAATTGAGATGCAGTGAGCGTAGATCGTTCTCAACATCAGAAACAGCGCGACCATCAGTGACTGGCATGGTCAGGTAGGAACCCGGCCCGTATTCATGCCACCACCAAAAGCCTCCGATGACTCCAACAATCAGCAACGAAACAATGAGAGCGAGAACTTTGCCAAAACGCTTCCGGGTCCGTGCCTGTGGGGCGGCGTGGGCAATCCCGCCAGAGACATGAACGATAGCTTGCGAGGTGGCTGGGAGTTTTTGTGCTGGAAGGGGAGAAGTCAACTCGACAAGCCCCAGTGCAGTGGTTCGCTGTTCGTTGTCGTCAGTGCTGTCGATATCCGCACGCCGACTCATGAGCTCTGCGGGCAGTGACGTGCGAGCACGCATCACCAAATCAAGAGCCTCTTGAGCATCAACGGGGCGATCCTCGGGGTCTTTAGCTGCAAGTGATGCAACAAGATCATCAATCTCGCGAGGGATCCACGGCTCAACTTCAGAAGGAAGTGGAACAGAGTCGTTCACGTGGTGATAGGCCATTTGCATGGGATTTTCGCCCTGCCACGGAACTGAGCCCGTGAGCATTTCATAGAGCATGATCCCAACGGCATAGATGTCACTTCGCGCATCGCAGGTTCCTGTAGTCGCGATCTCTGGCGCCATGTATGCGACGGTTCCAAGCATTGAACCGGTCGTTGACATCGACACTTCTGAGGCTGCACGTGCAAGACCGAAATCGGTAACGCGTACAGGACCTTCACTGGGTACTAAAACATTTTCGGGCTTGATATCACGGTGGATTACACCGACTCGATGCGCAGAACGCAGCGCTTCAAGAACATCCTGCGTGTACTGAAGAGACTGAGCAAGGGTGAAAGCGCCTTGTGCCTGCAACAGTGCGCGAAGGTTGGTTCCGTCGATAAGCTCCATCACGAGGAAGCCTTGCCCGTGAATCACACCCTGGTCAAAGACCGAAACAACTCCCGGTGAAACAATTCGTGCGGCTGCGCGAGCCTCGCGCCTAAAACGCGCAACGAAATCAGCAGATTCTGCCAGATGCGGATGCATGACCTTGAGAGCAACTGGACGGTCCAAACGCTCATCGTGTGCGACGTAGACGGTAGCCATACCACCGCGTGCAAGGCGAGCTTGGATCCGGTATCGGTCATCGACGAGCAAACCAATCAATGGGTCAGTAGGCACAGACAACCCCTGGCCGTCAGTGCCGTTTTCGGCGTCGCTGCGGTCCTTGGGGTCAAATTCTGTCTCAAAAGTCATCGTTAGGATTTTACTGGAGATTTCAGGTGATGTGCGCAGGGAAGCCCGCGAGCCGTGCTGGGGCGCGAATCCCTTCCCACGCTATATCATTGTCCCATGAGTGAAGCTGTTTCCCTTCTGTCCGTTCAAGAGGTTGCACGCAGGCTTGGTATTGAGCCTCGTCGAGTGAAGCAATTGGTGCGCGATCACATCCTCTTTACCTATACCGATGAAGCAGGAAACTCTGGGATTCCCGAAGAAATCCTGATTAAGACTGATAGCGGATACGAACCACTATTCAATCTTCCCGGGACTCTCACTTTGCTTGCTGATGGTGGTTTTAGCCCCGAAGAGGCCGCACGTTGGCTTTACACCGAGCATGAAGAACTAGGGGAGACACCAATGTCTGCTCTTCTGGGCGGTCGTCACCACCGCGTGAATCGCATTGCCTCTGTTTTAGGATTCTGATCTCTGAGGGTGAGTTCTCGGTTAGAGGTACACAATTTTTCGTGGCGCGTGCGCTTACTTCGAGCGCTTGATCAGCATTGCCGCGACCTCGCTTAACAGTTCGCGTTGGTCGGCAGTGAATCTGCTGGATTCCAACGCAAGGAAGCCCTCGGCCTCGAAAGTCGAAATGACTTCTTCATGGCGACGACGACCCCGGCGCTTGACGATCCCGCGTAGTTCCTCGAGTTCTTCTTCGCCAAGGTCAGGGTTGCCGAGGCCGTGGGCAAGCTTTTCCCGTTCGCTTGCGTTTGCTTCTTGCCACGTGAGGGCAAGAAGGTAGGTCCTTTTTCCTTCGCGTAAGTCATCTCCCGCGCTCTTACCCGTAACTCGTGGATCGCCGAAGATTCCAAGGTCATCGTCACGTAGCTGGAAAGCATGTCCCCACGGACTAAGAATCATCCGCAACGAATCGGTATCTGCTCGCGAAGCGCCCAATGCGACAGCCCCAAGAGTTGCTGGGATAACGACCGAGTAGTTGGCGGCTTTGTGAGAGACGATTGTCAGTGCTGTCTGTGCGTTAATCGCCTGCGAGTTATGAACATTCAGTGGTCGCTGTTCAGCCGCGATATCAAGGAATTGCCCAATTGCGACTTCGGCGTGCATTTGTGCATAGAGCTCCATTACGCCATCACGGTAGTGGGGGATTGCCTCGCATTGACGAATCATTGCAAGTTCAGCTGCGGAGAAAAGGAAATCTCCAGCAAGGATTGCGGAACTTATCCCGAAATCTTCACTATCGCCTCGGGATAAAGCGGAACGGTGGTGTGCAGCGAAAGCAGCATGTGCCGAGGGGCGACCACGACGCGTGGGTGCATGGTCGATGATGTCATCATGGACCAGAGCGCTGGCTTGGTAGAGCTCCAATGCTGCGCCAAGATCGTCTAGATCGAGCGCCTGTAGAGGTGAATGATTCGCGATACTACCGCCGACAAATGCGAGGAATGCACGGAAACGTTTGCCTTCCTCAAGACTTGAATGAGCTACCTGGAGAAGCGGCGAGATCTGAGCGGCTGGTGCAATTGTGTCAGCAAGGTCTTGGAGGACGGCGTGCGCGCGCTCCTCGATCCGTGGTGCTAAGGCCTGAAGCTGCTCGCTCAATGAAGTCATGTGACCAGTCTATAAAACAATTTCACGTCTTTAACGCTCTGCTCTTATGATGAAAATGCAATTAAGGAGGTTTCGTGGCAATTGTTTTGAGCTACTACGGGAATCGCGAGTCTGATGCCGCGCTGGATCAGGCAGTACGTGTGGCATCCTGGATGCGGACATCGCTGATGATTGTTGTCGCATCTCATGAGTGCGGGGGGACCTTCGCTGATGAGAATTCGGCTGAGGCGCATCTATGGGAACACTTAGAGGGAACCGAGGTTTCTTTTGAAGTCATGCGTTGCCGACGTGATATGTCAATGTCGGAAACCGTACTTGATTGGGCGCGTAGAATCGACGCGGATATGATCGTCATTGGCCTGAGACCTGGTGGTTCGAAGAGTACAACAATTGGCAATACAGCGACTCAGATTTTGCTTGATGCTCCCTGTCCGGTGATGACATCGTCGTGGCGTTTTGAGGATACGAGCGCCTAGTTTCACCCCTATTTACGCACTTTCATGCTGCGCGAGTGACAAAGGGATAGTTATAATTGTAGGCAGTCTGTCGCCGTCCAGTGGATTGGCGGCTCATTTGTCAACCCATGAAAGGGATTCGAGTGTCTCCATCTCGCGCTACCAGCGCCCGCGATACTGAAGATGAAGCCCCTGAGGTCAAGAAAGCAACGCGTACGCGTCGCTCGTCAAAGACTACATCGGTAGAAGCCCAAGCGGAAGAGGCCGAAGCGCCAAAGAAGGCTGCGAAGGCGAAGAAGACTAAGAAGACCGCATCTAGCGCCACCGATTCTGCCGCTGCAACAGAAGAGAAGGCTCCTGTTAAAAAGCGTGCGGCCAAGAAGGCTACTGCTTCAAAGAGCGCGAAGAATGAGGACGCTGCTGAAGTAGAACCCGACAAGAAGCCGCGGACAACGCGTAAGAAGGCAAAGAAGGCTGAAGAAGACACTTCTGTTGAGGAAGTCGCCGCGAAGCCTGTGAAGCGGGCGCGGAAGAAGAAGGCTGAAAAGGTCGAAGAGGTTCCTCAAGATTCTCAGTCTGAAGAGGTCGAGGATCTCGAAGACGACATCGTCGAAGAAGCCCAACTTGAAGATATTGATGCCGATGTCGACGACATTGAGGTAGATGCCGATGATGCGGATGAAGATGACTCAGAGGACAAGGACTCTGATGACGATGCTCCGTCACAGGATCAGGATTCAAAGCCTCAGGCAGTAGCAGCTGTCCGTTCAAAGGGCGGTTTCGTGGTCTCTGATTCTGATGAGACCGATGAGCCGGTTCAACAGGTTACTGTCGCGGGTGCGACGGCTGACCCCGTTAAGGACTATCTCAAGCAAATCGGTAAGGTGTCGCTTCTTAACGCGGAACAAGAAGTTGACCTTGCCCGTCGAATCGAAGCTGGTCTGTATGCCGAAGAATTGCTGAAGACCACTTCCAATGATTTGACTTCTCGCCAGCGACGCGAGCTTCATATCCTTGCCCAGGATGGACAGCAGGCGAAGAACCACCTTCTCGAGGCTAATCTCCGTCTCGTTGTTTCGCTGGCAAAGCGCTACACCGGACGCGGAATGCAATTCCTGGATTTGATTCAGGAAGGCAACCTTGGCCTTATTCGTGCGGTTGAAAAGTTCGACTACACGAAGGGCTATAAGTTCTCGACGTACGCGACCTGGTGGATTCGTCAGGCGATTACACGTGCGATGGCAGACCAAGCACGCACTATTCGCATCCCCGTCCACATGGTCGAAGTCATTAATAAGCTTGCTCGCGTCCAGCGTCAAATGCTTCAAGATCTCGGTCGTGAACCCACTCCTGAAGAGCTCGCTAAAGAACTGGACATGACTCCTGAAAAGGTCGTCGAGGTTCAAAAGTATGGACGTGAGCCGATTTCTCTGCATACTCCTCTTGGTGAGGACGGCGATAGTGAGTTCGGTGATCTGATCGAGGATTCTGAAGCTATTGTTCCCGCAGATGCCGTCTCTTTCACTCTGCTTCAAGAGCAGTTGCACCGAGTTCTCGACACTCTCTCTGAACGCGAAGCAGGCGTCGTTTCGATGCGTTTCGGTCTTGGAGATGGTCAGCCTAAGACTCTTGATGAAATTGGCAAGGTCTACGGAGTGACGCGCGAACGTATCCGTCAGATTGAATCCAAGACGATGTCGAAGCTTCGTCATCCCTCTCGTTCGCAAGTCCTGCGTGACTATCTTGACTGAGAACTAGATGCATGTGAGTGTGGGCCGGAAACCTGAAGGTTTCCGGCCCACACTCACATGCATATCAACTGATCTTTAATATCAGTCTTCGTCGCTTTCCTTCGGAATACCGAGGGTCTCGCGAATGTGATCGAAGAGCGACAGCGATGTTGCGATTGCGCAATTGACGTGCTGGAGAAGCTGCGCATCGGTTGCACCGTGCTCGTAATCAACATTGACCTCGGTCATGATGCGAAGAGGGCCCGCCTCGCTGGGGGCATAAAATGCCTTCGGCCAGATGCGGTCACGGTGCCAATCTTCGATGACGCTTGCGAGCTCATCTTCGCGTTCAGCGGGGACCTCTTCGGCCATACGTGCGGTGACCTGCAAGATTTCATGGTCCTGCCCCATGAAGAGGAAGAAGAACGGCGCGCCGTCCCAGCGGCCGCAAACGTCGTCGTCATCATCGCGGCCGTAGTACCAACCCTGGCCGTCGAAGATCTTTTCGATACGTTCCTTAGAGATGGGGCGTACCGAGTCGCCCGTTTCAGCGGAATCAAACCAACCCATAGTGACGTCCTTCCTCTCAGAGTCCCAGTGCTTTGGCAAGTTCGTTATAGAACTCTTGGCCAGTTCCCAGCGCGCATGCGATCTGTTGGTTCAGCTGTGCGTCGGTTGCACCGTGTTCCCAGTCGACCGAGTTCTCGCAGAAAATGCGAATCTCGCCCTCATCGTTAATGCGATGGTAGGCCTTCGGCCAGAGCTTTTGGCGGTGCCATTCGCGGATGAACGCGCGGACCTCCTCAAGGCGCTCGATCGGAATCGAGAGGTGCCACATGGACTGAATGTGGAGAATCTCCTGGTCCTTGCCACGCAGCATGAAGTAGTAGGTGTCATCATCCCAGGTGCCGCCGAGATCGTTATCCGAATCGACGAAGTAGTGCCATCCGCGTTCTTTGAAAAGAGCGATGAGCCTTTCCTGAGAGATCGCCGGAGTCAGCGGAGCGCTCTCTTCCGGTTTTGGCCGTGAAAACAGACCCATGTGTATGTCCTCCTTGAAAGGGAAATTTCACCACAATGGTAAACGAATGTGATCTAAAAGTCAGCTCCGCTTGGTGGCAAACTCGCGCTCATCAATGATGTCCAGAGCCTTAGGGGTTATTGCCTCGAGGTGTTGGTTCGCATGATGAGCACAGAAGTTGAGCGTCCCCGTAGCTAAGGTCACGCGAACCCACGCACGAGCACCGCATTGATCACAACGATCCTGAGCAGTGAGGATAGGGGGAAGGGTCTGGCGTGAATTCTCAGTAGTTACGGTATTCATAGAATCTATAAGACCATGCCGGTGCTGTATTTCGCCGAGCTTTTCCGTCTTTTCTGCCAATGGCCGAAAATTTTCGCTGGAAAGGGTCACAATTTTGCGCTTTCGGTGCGTAAATACGCGATAAATTGATTGTCCTTCGTACACTATCGGGGTGAGTGAAACCCAAGCCTCAGACTATTCTGCGCGGCACCTTTCAGTCCTTGAAGGTCTGGAAGCTGTCCGCAAGCGCCCCGGCATGTATATCGGTTCGACGGACCACCGTGGTCTCATGCACTGCCTGTGGGAAATTATTGATAATGCCGTTGATGAGGCCCTTGAGGGTTTCTGCGACACAATCGATGTTCGACTGCATCCCGATCACTCGGCTTCGGTTGCTGATAACGGTCGAGGTATTCCCGTCGATGAGGTGCCGGGAGTCGGTTTATCGGGCGTTGAGGTTGTCTTCACGAAGCTGCATGCTGGAGGAAAATTCGGTAGCGGTTCTTACGCTGCATCAGGTGGCCTTCACGGTGTTGGCGCTTCTGTTGTCAATGCTCTTTCTGCCCGAATGGATGTCGAGGTCGATCGTAGCGGGAAGACCTGGCAGATGTGTTTTAGGCGTGGCGAACCCGGCGAATTTGACGATTCTCGCCAGCGCACTCCAAATTCTCCATTCACTCCCTTTACCGATGAATCTCGTTTGAAAACTGTTGGGAAAGTTGCCAAAAAGAAGACTGGTACGCGCGTACGTTTCTGGGCAGATTTCCAAATTTTCCCATCCGACGAGGGATTTACTTGGGAAACGTTGCTGGCGCGTGCACGTCAGACGGCTTTCTTGGTGCCCGGTCTAACAATTAATTGCTTTGATGAGCGCGGGGAAGAAGTCGTCCACGAATCATTCCGCTTTGATGGTGGCGTGGTTGACTTCGTCGATTGGCTCTCTAACGACGGTGCTGTTACTGACACCTGGCATATTCAGGGTGAAGGGACATTCACTGAGACTGTTCAAGCCTTGGATCTCGAAAGCGGGCATCTTCGTGCAGTCGAAACCGAGCGTATCTGCGAAGTTGATTGTGCCCTTCGCTGGGGGATTGGCTACGATGCGCAGCTGGAATCCTTCGTTAATATCATTGCGACCCCGAAGGGGGGAACGCATGTTGCGGGCTTTGAACAGGCGGTTTTGAAGGTACTGAGAAGCCAAGTTGATAAAAACGCGCGAAAGCTTAAGGTCGGTGCAAAAGATGGCCGCCCTGAAAAGGACGATGTTCTTGCGGGGATGACAGCGGTTGTGACAGTACGCTTCCCGGAACCACAGTTCGAAGGCCAAACCAAGGAGATCTTGGGAACACCGCAGATTCGCACGGTTGTTGCGCGTGTTGTGGGGGATTGGCTCGAGAGTAAGTTTGCATCCTCCAAGCGTGACGATAAACAGCAGACCAGTGCACTTCTTGAGAAGGTTGTCGGTGAGATGAAAGCGCGCGTCTCCGCGCGTATCCACAAAGAAATTTCCCGGCGGAAGAATGCACTTGAGACATCTTCACTTCCAGCGAAACTTGCGGATTGCCGTTCTGAGGACGTTGAAGAGACCGAGCTCTTTATCGTGGAGGGCGATTCTGCTCTTGGCACCGCGAAAGCTGCCAGAAATTCGCAATATCAGGCACTTTTCCCCATTCGAGGGAAGATTTTGAATGTCCAAAAGGCTTCAACTGCGGATATGTTGGCGAATGCGGAATGCGCGAACATTATCCAGGTGATCGGAGCGGGCTCTGGACGGACCTTCGATATTGAACAGGCACGGTATGGCAAGGTTATATTGATGACTGATGCTGACGTTGATGGGGCACACATTCGTACGCTGCTTCTTACTTTGTTCTTCCGCTATATGCGACCGATGGTTGAAGCCGGTCGGGTCTATGCTGCGGTGCCTCCCTTGCATCGGATTGAGGTGGCGGGTAAAGGACGCAAATCTCGCGAGTTTATCTATACGTATTCAGAAGAGGAACTTCACCGCCAGCTTGCCGCTCTTCGTAAGGCGGGTCGAACATGGAAAGAACCTATCCAGCGTTACAAGGGCCTCGGCGAAATGGACGCCGATCAGCTAGCTGAGACGACAATGGATCGAGCTCATCGTGCACTTCGTCGGATCACTTTGGCTGATGAGGCTGCCTTGCGTCAGGCTGAAGATGTATTTGAACTCCTTATGGGACAAGTCGTTGGCCCTCGACGTGACTTTATTGTTGAGGAAGCAGCAGGAATTGATCGCGAGCGCATTGACGCATAAGGTCAACAATCCGCTCAAGTGGGACTGAAGGCCCGTAATCCCGTAGAATATATGCATGACTGGACTTGCGGAGCGTTTAAAACCGCCTGCGCTCGTCTCTTATCCAGGTTCTCATCTTGGTCTGCGTTGGCGCTCTCTGATCCCTTCGGATCTTGGGGCTGTTGCTGAGCTGATTCGTCAGGTTGAGAAAGAAGATGACGCGATTTTCAGGACCTCGTCGAAAGAAATCGCTGACCTGGCATTAGGACAGTGCGGTGCTGCACCCCTCGAGGTAATCGTGGGGATTGCCCAGGACCAAGGTATCGTCGCTCTTGGTTCTGTGAAGATTCTGGCCAGCCTAACCGAGGCCGCGGTAGCAATTGTTAACGCGGTGATTCACCCATCATGGCGAGGCCGTAGTGTTGGCCGTTCTCTGCTTCACTGGCAGGACGGGCGTGCACGCCAAATGCTTGTTGAGTATTTTGGCGCGGACTGTGAACTTCCAGCGTCTATTGCAAACTGGGTTGACGGTCATATGACCGATCGTCGTCGCTTGTATATCGCTGCAGGTTTTTACGCGAAGCACATGTTCCAAGTGATGTATCGCGATCTAGAGGGCTCAGAGGGCCGTGGCCCGGTACCCGATGGGCTTCATATTGTGCCTATGAGTGAGGTTTCTTTCTCCAAGCTCCATCACGTGCATTCCGAAGTTTTTGCGGATCACCCTCTCACCGAAGCTCGAGATTTTTGGTGGGAGCGCGCACTCGAAGATTACGAAGATCGCTGGTCTTTTGTCGCCCTGAGTGATGATGGCGAAATAGCTGGCTACTGTATGTCTGGTCGTCCCGCAGAAAGCTGGATTGCCCACGGTCGTCTTGAGGCTTATATCAATACCATAGGTGTTGCGCCAGCATATCGAGGAAACGGTGTAGCCTCGGCAATGGTCTCCGCCGCGACGCACGCTGCTGCTCAAGACGGGATGAGCCGTATTGGGATTGATGCGGATATTAAGAGCCCAACACATGCGCAAGCCGTATATGAACATCTGGGATTCCTCAACGACCGTACACGTGTCTTTTACAGTATTGATCAGTAGGCTGCGCACTCGTCAATGGCTTTATATCAAGTAGATAGGGGAGCCGAGGCATATCCTCCTTTCCCCCAGGAACACCACGGAATCGTCTGGCGTCAGCTGGGCCTTCGTGACCTTCATGCCCTGAGCGCTCTATTCGCGCGAATGGAAGCAAGAGATAATCCTCCCTATCGCACGGCCTTAGCAGAGGTCGAAGAAATGCTTTCTCCGACCTCGTCTTGGTGGGGGATTGCGGCTTTTGCGACGAAAGGAATCGCGCAGGGGAGAATGGTCGCTTTCGCTCAGACACGATTGCGCTTTTCCGAGCGTATTGAATGTGTCTGTCAAGGCGGAGTCGACCCCGATTTTCGTAGAATCGGTTTAGGTGGTTCTCTGCTTGAATGGCAAATTGCCGCTGCGCGTTCAATGCTTGAGCAAAATGAGGATACTGGCCAGCGCGCAATCGTGAGCTTCGTCGAAAATTGGCAAGACGAACTTGAGAATGCCCTTAAGGACCGAGGCTTCCATTGGGAACGTACCTATTACGACCTACGTGCAAAACTCGACCCACTTCCGCAAGCGCCCTCACTTGGTTCGTATATCACGATCGAGCAGTGGAGCCCTTCATGGGATGATGAGCTGCGACGCGCAGCAAACCTTATCGCACAACAGCAAGGTCGAGCTGCTCTTACTGAAGAACAATGGACAATGGGACGTAGTTCTTTCGCTCCCGATTGGTCCTATATCGCGGTGGACCGGCGCTCTGATCGCCCGCGGATTGCAGGCTTTACGCTCGTTTCAAAGTACGAGCAAGATTGGCCTGCGCTGGGGTGGAAAGAAGGGTATATCGACCATATCGGTGTTGGAGACGAGTGGAGGAATACCCCGGTTCTTGATGCCTTAGTGGTAGCGTCGATGCGCGCACAGGCACGAGACGGTATGGATCTTATTGCAACGGGAATTGCTCAAACTGAAGGTTCTGCGACGCTATCGGTTTTTGAGTATCTAGGTTTTCGAGTGGTTGGTCAGCAGCGACTTTACGCAATAGATATCCCGGATATCTCTTAAGCCAGAACCTTTGAGATATCCGGGATCGCTCAGAACTCTACTGTTAGAGGACCTTTGAGAAGAACTCCTGAGTACGGGGATTTTGTGGATTCACGATAACGTCCTCGGGGCTTCCTTCTTCAACGATCGTTCCGCCGTCCATGAAGACGACGTGATCAGCCACCTCACGCGCAAAACCAACCTCGTGAGTGACGACAACCATCGTCATTCCTGCCTTCGCGAGATCCTGCATGACGCTCAGGACTTCGCCGACGAGTTCGGGGTCTAGAGCAGAAGTGGGTTCGTCGAAGAGCATGAGCTCGGGTTTCATCGCCAAGGCGCGAGCAATTGCCACGCGCTGCTGCTGGCCACCAGAAAGCTGCGAAGGGTAGTGGTTGAGACGGTCTCCCAGACCAACTAATTCCAAGTATTCCTTGGCTTCCCGTGCAACTTCCGCTTTAGGGCGCCCCAATACCTGGATCGGGCCTTCCATAACATTCTCTAAAGCAGTCATGTGCGGGAAGAGGTTGAAACGTTGGAAAACCATACCGATTTGTGAGCGCTGACTAGCGATTTGCTTGCCCGTTAGGTCGTGCAGTACCCCCGTAGAAGGGTCTTTTCGGTATCCCAAAAGCTCGCCATCAATGAAGATTTCCCCCGCAGAGATTGTCTCAAGCTGGTTGAGACAACGCAGCAGCGTTGACTTACCTGAGCCTGACGGGCCCATAATCACGCAAACCTCACCGTTGGCGATATCGAGATCTATCCCGCGCAGGACGTGGAGGTCGCCGAAAAACTTATGGACTCCGCGGATTTGAATGAGCGCAGACTGATCTGTCATGGTGTTACCTCAATGAAAGTCGTATCTACAGACTGAGTGTCAGGATCAAATCCTTTGCCGAAGTAAGCCTCGATGTGGCTCTGGATCCACATGAGGATGCTGGTGACAACCAAGTACCAGATTGCAGCTGCAATAAGCAAAGGAATTGGCTGGAATAGTTCTTGTCCCTTTTGGTTCGCAACGAACGTGAGCTCAAGAGTATAGGGGATTGCACTGACCAGAGAAGTGGTCTTGAGCATTGAGATCGTCTCGTTGCCAATGGGTGGGACAATCACTCTCATTGCTTGAGGCAAGATAATCCGACGGAAAATCTTCCCGCGAGACATTCCCAGTGCCGTTGCCGCTTCCCATTGCCCTTTATCCACCGAGAGCAGTCCTGCACGGATAATTTCGGCAAGGTAGGCGCCTTCATTGAGTCCGAGACCGATAAATGCCATCCAAAAAGGCGTGAACCACACACGAGTCTCGAAGGAGAAGCCGAATTCTGTTCCGGGAATTCCCAAGCTAATTGTCCGGTAGAGAGTCGGCAGTAGTGACCAGAAAATCAGCTGCGTATAAATAGGTGTTCCACGGAAGAACCAAATATAAGCAGAAGCTACGCCGCGCAAAACAGGGTTTATCGACTGGCGCATGATCGCCATGGTGATGGCAAGCACCGTACCAAGCGCCATGGATAAAACCGTTAAGACGATCGTCATCATCAGGCCGGTGATGATCATTTTTGAGAAGAGCCATTTCCATACTACATCCCACCTAAATTGAGGGTTTGTGATGAGGATGTAGGCCAATCCCAATGCCAAGAGTCCAACGATGAATGCGCTGATCCAACGACCGAGGTGAAAGACAGGTCGGGACTGGATCAACTCAACCCCGTCTTTGGTCTTTTCGGGCATAACGTGAATTCCTTAAAGATACTAGCGAGGAAATATCAGACCTGAGGGTTAATTTCTGCGGTCTTGAGTGCGCCTTGGTTCGATCCGTAGGTTGCGAGGATCTTCTCGACGTATCCGTTGTCCATCAGGTATTGAACAGCTGCCTGAATGGCCTTCGTGAGTTGCTCGTTATCCTTGGGGACAATGATTCCCTGCGGTGCAGATTCGACGACATCTCCGACCTGTTCGAGCGAACCATTAGATTGCTCAATGGTGTAGCCAATAACGGGGGAGTCGGCAAGGGTTGCATCATACTGACCGCTGGCAACACGCACCGCAATGTCAGTTTGAAGGTCGTGAGGCATGATCTTCACAGCCTTTTCACCCTTAGCAGTGCAGTCATTGGAGAGCTGAGTGATGTAGTCGAATTGGAAGGTTCCATTCTGGACGCCAACAGTTGTTCCACACACGTGCGTTGGATCAAAGTTCTTAGGATTGCCCTTTGCAACTGCGAAGGCAGTACCCGTTTCGATGTAGCTGACCATGTTAACTTCCTTCTCGCGGTCAGCAGTGATCGTGAAGCCGGAAATGCCGATATCAAACTTAGAACCAAGCGAAGGAATAATTGTCGCAAATTCAGCGTGCTCTGTGGTTGCGCCTTTCAGACCCATGACATGCGCAATCGCGTCGGCCATATTGACGTCATAACCGGTTGGGGTGGTGCCATCCGACTTGAAGAACTCTGCCGGTGCGTAGTCAATTGATGCGCCGTTCTTCAACACTCCCGCTTTCTTGATGGACTCGGGAACCAATGCCTCAATTTCAGGGACAGCTTGGATCGATGAGGTATCGAAACTGAGATTCGCTGCCTGAGAGGTGGATGCTGAACCATCTGCTGAAGGCTTTTCGTCGGGGTTTGAACAAGCTGCGATACCTGCTGCGCTCAGCACCAGAATGGATGGAATTGCAATAAGTTTTGTGTTCATGATGTCTCTCCTTGAGTTCTGATGAAATAAGCATACATCAGAATGCATATTATGCATAAATCGGTAATGGGTGACTCCTCACACAAAAATTTGAGGCCTGTGAACCATATGGTTCACAGGCCTCAAATGAAAGATCAGCGTCCGCGCAGTGCGCGTCGGTTGGGGCGCATCCGGGTTGGATCAATTCCCTTGGGAATTGGTGCAGACGTGCGGTCTAGGGCGCTCAGACGCTGGTTAACCAGAGGCACTTCATCACGAGTAAGCGTCTTCTTGAGTGAGCGAAGTTCACGTTGAAGCTTTGCTAAGCGAACCTGTCCCTCTTCAGTACCAACCTGAATGGTGGTAACGGTGACGTTGCGCATGATTCGCTGCGCCTTCTTGCGTTCCTGTTCGAGTAGGGCGCGGACGCGAGAACTGGGGCCTTCGGAAATAAGGACAATGCCCGGACGGCCGATAAGGCGCCAAACGAGATCTTGTTCGGGATTTGCAGCGATTGGCTGCTGATTGGCAATCCAGCCACTGCGGATGCGGCTAATCACCATGTATACCTGGCCGACAGTTCCTTCGACCTGGGCGTATGTTGCGCGTTCGGTAAGAGTCGACAAGATGATCGTCGAGATCAAAACGCCGATGAGCAGGCCCAAGAGGATGAGTGAGAACCAGCTACCGTGGATAAGTGCCGCAGCTAGAACTCCAAGTGCAGTTGCGACGACCGTAATACCGATCATCAGCCATCCGATCCAAGGATAGGTACGGGCGGCAATTCGGTAAGCGTCCATCAGATTGTGATAGAAGCGCCGTTTTTTCTGGGGTGTGCTGTTTTCGCTCATAACGGGTCCATCTTAGCGGTTTTTTCGTCTGTCACAGAATGTGAAAGGGGGGTGTGGGGACCATTTGATCTCCACACCCCCGATTCACTCTGCTATCTCAGCGAGTTGCAGCGGCCAGAGGGACCTCTGCATCAGGTTCATGAGTAATGCGGTTACGCAGGTTGCGGCGAACGATTTCGATCGACCACATCCACACAATGTGTCCCAGCGCTTCTGAGAAGTGCTCAGCCCAACTCTGTCCGCCTTCAACCCAGGGGAAGGGGGAGGGGACTGTACCCATGAGAGGCATGAGGACAAGGTGGAACCCGATCCAGACAAGTAGACCGAATGCGGCACCTTGCCAGAGCTTAATTCCAGGGAAATATTCCGCGACGATGCAGTAGAAGAGAGCAAAGACGATTGCGAAGGAGAAGTGGATGATAAAAGAATAAATCGGCAGGTTATCGTTTCCGTTGAAAGAAACTGTTGTGTGAACCTGGTCGGGGGTCATCCCGAGCTGCTCGAGGAGCATCTGTGGCGGGTTTGTTGCGTTGCGCTCGGGGGTGCGAGGCGGGAAAGGAACTTCCCATCCAAATTTGACGATTGCGGAAAAGAGACCGCCAACTACACCGGCAATTGTAGCTGCGCCAATGCGACGGCGTTTGGGATCAGTTTTTTTAAAAAGGTTTTTGAACATCTTCAGGCATTTCTGTCGATACTGCAGAGTATGAATACTGAGGACGTCGCGAGGCGACGCAACCTCGCGTATCGGTTGACAGTCTTTCACCTTTGAACGTAGATCGCCAGATTGTCGTCAGGTTTGTGACAAGGTGAAATAAAAGTGGTGGGCAAGCATAGGCTTGCCCACCACAGTAGTTTGATCAGAGAAGTCTACAGGCCGAGTTCTGACTCGAATGCAGCTTCTTCAAGTCGACGCTTCACATCCATAAGGAAACGCGAGGCGTCTGCACCATCAACCAGACGGTGATCGTAAGACAGCGAGAGATAAACCATCGAACGGATTGCGATCGAATCGTTGCCGAGTTCGTCCTTGACAACCACCGGGCGCTTGACGATCGTGCCGACGCCCATGATTGCAGTTTCCGGCATGTTGAGCACCGGAGTGTCGAAAAGTGCGCCACCCGAACCGGTGTTCGTGATGGTGAAGGTTGAACCCGAAAGCTCATCAGCACCGATCGTTGCCGAACGTGTGCGTGCAGCAAGATCGTTGATTGAACGCGAAATATCGGCGATTGACATTCCCTGAGCATTCTTGATGACCGGGACTAGCAGGCCGCGCTCTGTATCTACCGCGATGCCAATGTTCTCGTGATCGAAGTACGTTACTTCCTTGTCATTAATCGTTGCGTTGACCTTGGGGTGGAAGCGCAGTGCTTCGGTCGCAGCCTTGACGAAGAAGGGGAGGAAAGTCAGCTTGGTGTTCTCGCGCTGAACAAATGCGTCCTTTGCGCGCGCACGCAGAGCGGCGATCTTCGTAACGTCCACTTCAATAATGGTTGTGAGCTGGGCAGCGGTTGCGAGTGACTCGACCATGCGACGGGCGATGGTCTGGCGCAAACGCGACATCTTCTCAGTGGTTCCGCGAAGCGGTGATGCCTCACGGCCGGAGAAGACGTTGTCGCCAGAGGCTGCCGCAGTGGTGGTCTGAGGCGCTGCGCTTGCTGCGGGAGCTACAGGAGCTGGAGCTTGCGCTGCCTGACGTGCCTTGATTGCTGCCTCGACGTCCTCGCGGCGAATGCGGCCACCGATCCCGGTGCCGGCCACCTCTGCAAGCTCAATTCCTGCCTCGCGCGCAAGCTTGCGGACGATAGGCGTCACATAACCGGTCTGGGAAACCTGAGCGGGAGTAGGTGTAGAAGACTGGGCCAGGTGGCCAGTTTCTGCAGTCTGAGCCAGGGATGCGGGAGTCGGGAAGGGGTTGACCGGTGCGGCCGGTGCAGGAGCCTGAGGTGCTGGGGAAGCAGCAACAGGTTCATGCTGAGCCGGAGCTGCAGGTGCTGCTGCAGGGGCAGCGGGTGCCGCAGGCTCGCTGGGGGCAGCCGAAGGGGCCTGAGCGGTAATCACTGCAAGGACAGTGCCAACCTCAACGGTCTCGTCTTCTGGTACGCGAATTTCTGCAAGGAAGCCTGAAGCGGGAGCGGGAACTTCGGAGTCCACCTTATCGGTCGAAACCTCAACCAGGGGTTCATCGGTTTCAACCGCGTCGCCAACAGACTTCAGCCAAGTGGTCACGGTGCCTTCTGTTACCGATTCGCCGAGCGCAGGCATGATGACCTCAGTCCCGCTTACCGGTGCCGAGGCCGGCGCAGGCACAGCGGGTGCGGGGACTGCCTCGAGAGCGGGTGTCGGTGCAGGCGCGCTTTCCTGCGCGGGAGCAGGGGCATCTTGCGGGGCCTCGGAAGCGTCACCAATGAGGGCTAGCTGCGTGCCGACCTCGACGGTTTCGTCTTCGGGAACAAGAATCTGAAGAAGCACGCCTGCCACGGGGGAGGGGACTTCAGAGTCGACCTTGTCAGTGGAAACTTCGACTAAGGGCTCATCGAGCGCGACGGTGTCGCCCACTGACTTGAGCCAGGTTGTCACGGTGCCTTCGGTCACCGACTCGCCCAGAGCGGGCATGATCACTGCGGTTGCCATGTTCAATCTCCTTGTCGGTGACAGGTTAGTTGTGTGCGTGGAGAGGCTTGCCGGCCAAAGCCATGGCTGCCTCGCCGATAGCTTCATTTTGTGTCGGGTGTGCGTGGATGAGTGCTGCGAGATCCTCTGGGTAGGCTTCCCAGTTGACCATGAGCTCTCCTTCGCCAACCTGCTCGCCAATACGCGTACCAATCCCGTGGAATCCGACGATGGGTCCATCTTCTACGGAAACAAGCTTAATGAAGCCCGTTGCTCCAAGGATATTAGACTTTCCGTTGCCCGCAAGGTTGTATTCGACCGTGCGCACCTTGTCGCCGTACTTTTCGCGTGCCTGCTTCTCAGTCAGACCGACGGAGGCGATTTCGGGTTCGCAGAAGGTTACTCGTGGAATTCCGGACTCGTCCATCATCGTGGGGGAGAGGCCGGCGATTTCTTCCGCGACAAAGATGCCCTGCAGGAAGCCGCGGTGCGCAAGTTGAAGTCCGGGAACGATGTCTCCGACTGCGTAGATGTTGCCCACGCCGGTATGCAGTCGCTCATTGGTGAGAATAAAACCGCGCTCCATCTTGATACCGGCTTCTTCGTATCCCAAGCCTTCGGTGACAGGACCGCGTCCAACTGCAACCAGGAGAACATCGGCATCGAAGATCTTGCCATCTTCTGTTGCGACGTGAACACCAGAGTCGTCCTGCGTTGCGCTGGCGAAACGGGTATTGGTGTGGAAAGCAATGCCGCGCTTACGGAATGAACGCTCGAGGTGCTTAGAAACGGCCTCGTCTTCGTTATTTGCAAGGTGAGGGAGCGCCTCGATGATTGTGACTTCCGCACCGAAGGAACGCCAGACGGAAGCAAACTCTAGGCCAATGACGCCGCCGCCCAATACGACAGCCTTCTGAGGTACCCATTCCATTTGAAGGGCCTGATCAGAGGTGATGATGCGACCCGAAATATCCAGGCCGGGGATTGAACGAGAATAAGAACCCGTTGCAAGAATAATGTTGCGGCCGACGATGCGCTGTCCGCCTACCTCGATGGTGTCAGGTGCAGCCAAGCGGCCCCATCCCTGGATGATGTCTACGCCGCGAGACGAAAGTAGGCCCTGAACACCTCGGTACAACTTATTAATAATGGAATCGCGATACTGACCGACCTTTGTCATATCGATTCCCTGGAAGCTTGCCTGGATGCCGAAAGTATCGGATTCGCGGACGGTGTCAGCAGTCTCTGCTGCGTGCAGGTAAGCCTTGGTTGGGATGCAGCCACGGTGGAGGCAGGTTCCACCAACCTTGTCACCTTCGATAAGGGCTACTTTTAATCCCAGCTGGGAGGCGCGTAAAGCCGCCGCATAGCCGCCTGAACCCGCACCCAGAATGACGAGGTCGTATACAGACTCGCTCACGTGTTCCACTCCTTGATAATGAAGAGAACGGACCTTCAATGTCCGACTTAGGTCCTATTCTTCCACTAGTCACTACTTTTGTCCGTCACAAAATCGTCTACTTGGCGGTTAGACAGCACACATGTTTTCATGAAAAAAGTCGTGGGGAGCGGTGCGGAGCAACTAGTATGACAGTGGATTAAGGAGGAAAGGTGAGCGAAGCGGTTCACGAGCAATCTCAGGATAATCGCCCACCCGCACGCGGATCGGGACGACTGGTTATTGCCCTGTACTGGATTTTTAGCGTCACTGTGACTCTTCGAGCTCTCGCTGATTCCTACTATTTTCGAGAGATACCGTTGTGGGCGCGCAGCGTTGCGGTGCTTATCGGAGCGATTTACGTAGTTGCTGCAATCAGCCTGACGCACAATGGAAGACGTATGCGCATCCTTGGGTGGTGCATGATCGCTCTGTGCTTTATTGGGCCGCTTGCGTGTGGCGTAGCTGGGGCTTCCTTGTCGTCTATCAGACTGATGCCGAATGCCTGGAATGCCTTTGGCGCTGACTTCGCTTATCTCCCACTGGTTGTTGCCGCTATCGGGGCCATATGGATGTGGGTTTCTAATCCGCGTAGGATCGTTGAAATTGCCGAGCAAGTAGAGCGGCCCGGTAAGGGAATTCTTTCCTCGAAATAATCAGAGGCCTCGGAAGAGGTAGAAGCGGCCTGTGCTTAGATTCCGTTTGGGAAACCCAACTGACGCCAAGCCTCGTAAAGCGCAATCGATGCGGAATTTGCGAGATTGAGCGAACGTACTCCCGGGAGCATCTGAATGCGTACGCATTGAGTGATGCGTGGGTGAGTCATTGCCCATTCGGGAAGACCGACCGATTCGCGGCCGAATAGCAGGCCATCCCCATCGGCATAGTGGACCTCGCTGTAATGATCTGACGCGTGTCCGGTAAATGCCCAGATGCGCCCTGGGACTTCGGCTAGCGCGTCTTCAAAATTGGAGTGGACCTTAACGTGTGCCAGATCGTGGTAGTCCAATCCTGCGCGCTTGAGCTTGGTGTCGGACATGTCAAACCCCAGTGGTTCAACCAGGTGAAGAAAAGCTCCGGTACACGCAGCTAGGCGAATCGCAGCACCGCTATTTCCTGGGATTTCAGGTTCAAGAAAAATGATGTGAAGCATGTTAATTCGATGGTGTTTGGTACGTTACGGTCAAAGTTGCGCGGGCGATGGTGTGTTCTAGGGCCTCGAAAGAATACATTGCTAATGAGGTGTCGTCATCGCAGCCTAGGGTTGGAATATCTAGGGCGTGAACGGAAAAGACGTAGCGGTGGGGACGGTCACCTGCCGGTGGCGCGGCGCCGAAGTATGAATGATCGCCGTGATCCCCCCGAAGGTGGAAGGCACTTCCATCAAGTTCAAGATCGGAACTGCCAGCCCCGCGCGCAAGAGATGTACATGAGACGGGGATGTCGATCACCATCCAGTGCCAAAAGCCCGATGGCGTGGGGGCATCTGGATCAAAGCAAGAAACAAAGAAGCTTTCAGTCTGCTCAGGGAAACCGCTCCACTCTAGGTGTGGCGAGATGTTGCCGCCTTCTGCTGTGTGCAGCCTCGGCATAGGGAGGTCATTGCTGAGATCTTGCGACACCACGGTAAATGTTGAGCTGGGGGGAAGCCCCTCGTACGGGTTGGGAGCAAGAGGACGATCAAAGAGGCGCATGCGCATATTCTTTCACTTCTTCAGAAGGAACCAAAGTGGACGCAAATGATGGAGAGGCGCATACACTGATAGAACACTTGTTCGATTGAGGTGATTTTATGAAGCGTTTAGACCTTGCTCGTCAAGTTCTGCGCGATACCGAAAGCCGCTTGGGACTTGAGAAAAGCCAGGCTTTTTCGGATCTTTCATCGCGCTGCGTGGGGGTCTGGGAATACGGCGGGACTTACCCGCAATTAGTTCATGCCATTCTCTCTCTTGATATCCAAGAGGATTGCTGCGCTTTCGTTGGAACTGATGATTTTGGCTGGGAGTATGCCTTTAAACAGGGATTGAATCTGGCACGCTGCCTCTATGTTCCTTCTTCCCGTGCGGATGCACAGGTAATCTCGCTTCTTCTTCCGCATTGTCGATTGCTCTATGTGGACCGTTGTGTATTAGAGCTTCGCGATATGCGACGTTTGGGTGCTCAGGTGCGAAAAGAAGAAACAATTTTGTTGACTAAGTACCCATGGCTTGGGCTCAGTCGCCCGTGGGAAGAAGAGCTTGATATCTATCAAAAGGCGGGATGATATGCGCTGTCTTATGGTATGGATTCCCAATTGGGAAATTAATGCTTTGGTAGTCGATATTCCTCCTGGGGCTCATGGAGCAATTGAAGAGCATGGATATATCAAAACGGTGACTCCTTCTGCGTGGAAATGCGGTGTGCGACAGGGGATGCGCATGTCGATGGCACGTTATCTATGTCCGGATCTCCTTATTCTTCAAAGTGATCCGCGTAGGGAATTGAACTCTTTTGAGGTAATTGTTCAAGCTTGTGAGCAATGGGTTGCTGGTATCGCCTGTGTGCGTCCGGGGCTGGCGTGGGCACCTGCTGCTGGAGCGGCTCGGTGGAGCGGAAGTGAGGAACGGCTTGCCGAAAATATTGTTGATTCGATTTCTCGATGGAGTGGATCGGAAAGCAATGTGGGGATCGCGTCCGGACCTCTTGCAAGTTACGCAGCGGCAAGGCGTGGCATTATTGTGCCCGCAGAGCGGACTCAAGAGTTTCTCGATCGCATTGACCTTGCGCAATGTCTTCCACTATTTCCCCAAAAACAGCATGAACAGCTCCGTCAGGTCATTGATACATGCCGCTCAGTGGGAGTGCTACGCGGTCATGATTTGATGCGCATGGGAGAAAGTGCGCTGTATGCACGTTTTGGCAATATCGGTCAGCAGCTCTACGAATTATTTAGAGGGAAAGATCTTTGGATCCCGAAACATGAAATTCCCGTACGTGAAGTACAAGTGGATGAGGAGTACGAGGAAAGTATTGAGAATGAAGAACAGGCTGCTTTTTGTTCACGTCGTTTAGCGCGTCAAGTCTGCGAAAAGCTTGAAAGAGAGCAGCTGCGTTGCTCAAGCATCGTGATCACTGCGCGCGATCAAAGCTATGAAACTTACGAAAGACAATGGTGGGGAATCGATGGGGATGAAGAAGAAATTGCAGATCGTATTCGCTGGCAGCTTGTAGCGTGGCTTTCTGCTTCCAGCACCGAGGAGGGGCTGATTCGCGTTAGTGTTCAAGCCTTGCATTGCATTCCTTCAGCGGGAGCGAAGGCTCTGTGGAAAACGCATCACTCACCCGAGCGTGATTCCGCCCTTCGTAAAATTTGCGCCTATAAAGGTGAAGATGCTGTTCGTTTTCCATGCCTAGTTCCGGGCTATACCCCCATGCAAAGAGCAGGCTTTGCCTGTGTTGATCAAGCTGTGACGAGCTCCAGTGATCTTCTTTATCCCGAAGGCGCAGTGGAAGAGGCTCCCTCGAAGGTATACGCCACGCCTCTCCCGGCTTTTCTCTATGCTCATTCTTCTGTGCACACGCATGTACAAGTGGCAGTGAGTGATCGTTCTACGCTCACGCATAATCCCAAAGAAATCGTTGCAATAATTTCGGGGCGACAGCAGCGCTACGGGGTGCTTTCTTGGAAAGGTCCATGGAGTATGCCGCACTCGTGGTGGCAAGAATCGGCCGAAGCTATTGTCCATGCCCCCTGTACGCACTACCTCAGAGTAAGTTGTGAAAAATCCTCGGATCTTCTGCTGATGTGGGAACACGGTTCTTGGAGTGTTGCTGGAATGTATGAAGATCATCAAGCCTAATCACCCCCATGGGTTATCCTCAAAGGATGGGTACGTCACCGATTCGTCAAGCTCTTCGCGCGTGCAGTGAAGAAGATGCAGTTGCGCTTCTTGGGCACGCCTTATGGGCGCAGGCGGCTCTTGCGGATGCGCGCGGTGATGTTCAAGAAATAGCCTGGAGCGATACCGAGGCTTCGGCCCGGGTCCGTGCACCAGGCGTCATGTATCGAAGCGTTATTCGTTACGTAGATTCCTCAAAGACCCATCTTCATTTGACGTGCTCTTGTTATCTTGCAGGTGCTTGTGTCCATGCAGCGGCCTTGCTTCGTCATGCTCGGCGCGAATGCGGTGAAGATCCCGCAATTCAAAATCCGGCAGACTCGGTGTGGATGAGCGAGTTTGAAAGCTTGTTATCCACAGATGGTGCTCAAGCTATGGGGCTAATTATTGACGCTCACGATCCTGCTCAACCGGTATGGCTGACTCCGTTGGTCTTTGTGCGCAATCAAGAAGCTCGTCGTCTCAGTTGGTCTGAACTTGCACAGTCTCACTGGAGTGGTCTCCTCGATACGCTTTCGCGGCATCACCTCACAACCTTGCGACGCCTCTACCAAAGCAGTAGAAAATCGAGTGTATATTCACCTGGCAGCTATGACGTCTCATTGGAATCACTCGGCCGCAGTGCAGCCATATGGCTCTATGAACTTCAAAATTCGGGGGTTGTGCTTCTGACACCACAACTCCATCGATTCGACTTTCAGATGAATTCTTTTGCTGTCGCGATTGATATGAACCTCGGTAGAAAAGGACTTGAACTCTGCTATAAACGTGAACAAATAGACCGCTCTGGCACAACCCTGCCTTTTCCGCGACGTGCTGATGAGATGGGACTGACCTTCATTAATGGAGGAGAAGGTGCAGTTGCAGATCCCATCGATCAACAAGATCTGGCCCCCCTCAATGAGGTTTGTGTTCGCATTCCACAGTCTGCAATTGGAGATTTCATTAGGAATCAACTTGCCACACTTTGTGCACACTACCGATGTATATCCTCGATGAGGACTTTTCCCTTTGATGACCTCCGGCCACAGTTGCGACTGTGTCTGCGAGAGCGAAATTCGCAGTATGCCTATGTGTGCTGGGCGGTGGATTACAGCTTAGAGAAGAAGCGGTTCCGCTCTTATTTGCCGCCGCAGACAAAAATTAGTCATCTGAGCGATTCTCTTGCCCGTGACTTTGATGCTGCTCACGCGGCATTACGCGCTTACTTTCCAGCTGTCTCGCTGGCGCCAACACTGCACGAACTGCTCATTCCGCTTCCGCAAGTCCCCGAGCTGCTTCGCGCATTAAAAAATAGCTGGCCGGTGGATTCAGTAAGCTGGGATATTGATCAGCAGCTTGAAGAGACTCGCATTGTTGACGAGAAAGCGCAGATTAACGCGCAGATTCAGGCAACGGATTCTCCGGACTGGTGGAATTTACGCGTTACTGTTCGCGTTGGAAATGAAGAATTGCCGATCTCTCGAGTCCTCAGTGCGCTTTCTGAGGACGAAGACTATATTCGCCTCGATAATGGTCGTTGGCTCCATCTTGAAGGCGTTGATATCGATCGCTTACGCCTACTTCTCAGACAGGCAGCGCAACTTCACCGATCGCGTTCGATCGATAATATTTCGCTGACAACCTCCCAATTTGGAGTGTGGGAAAACCTGAGCGAGTTCGTCGATGCACGTGAAGAAGACCAGCAATGGCGAAGACGCATTGACGGTCTCACAGAGCTCGCCGAGGAAGAAATACATGCGCCCATCGAAGATGAGTCGCGAATGCGTCCTTATCAGGCGATTGGCTCGCATTGGGTTCTCAATAGAATTCGGGCAGGTTTCGGTTGTGTTCTTGCCGATGATATGGGACTTGGGAAGACCAGGCAGATCCTGGGGGCAATTGAAAAGTTTCGGCGTCATACCCGTCATCCCGTTCTGGTTGTTGTCCCCACCAGCGTCATGTCGAGCTGGCAGGATGAAGCTGAAAGTTGCTTCCCTCAGATGAGGATTTCCCTGATTCAGTCAACCTATGCGCGTGACCCACAGGGATGGAATGGGTTGGATCGCGCGGATGTTGTTGTTACCTCGCATACGCTTTTTCGGATCGACTGTGAGCATTGGAAAAATAGAGAGCTAGCGGGCGTTGTTATCGACGAAGCTCAAGCTGCTAAAAACCCGCGCACGCAGCTGTATCGGTACCTGAAGGATCTACCTGTTGCCTGGCGAGTGTGCATCAGCGGAACTCCTATTGAAAACTCTCTTGAAGATCTCTGGTCGCTCATGTCTTTGGCAGTCCCGGGGCTCCTCTCAAGCCGTTCTTCTTTCAACGAGAAGTTTCGGCGTCCGATTGAAGCAGGACGATCGCCTGATCTTCTCAATCTTCTGCATTCGCTGATTGCTCCGTTTGTTCTTCGGCGAACGAAGGAAGAGGTTGCACCCGAACTGCCTGAGCGCGTTGAAACGCTTCTCCCTGTACCGCTTGGTCGTAAACAGAGGCAAATTTATGACCGCTACTTGACCCGCGAGCGCGCACGTCTTCTTCATCTTGAGCTCGAAAATGACGCTCGTGAACGGTTTGAGGTTTTGGCTGCGCTTACGCGCCTTCGACAATTGTCTTTGGATCCCGCCCTCGTTGATCAGCGGTATGATTCTGTCGGCTCGGCAAAGATTGATCTGCTATGCGAACACTTGGAGCAGATTCTCCCGCTGGGGCATAAAGTCTTAGTTTTCAGTCAATTTGTTGCTTTTTTGGAACGGATTCGTCGTTCCTTGGATCAACGTGGGATTCACTCCCTTCTTCTTGAAGGAAAAACACGTAACCGTCATGAGCTGATCGACGAATTCCAGCATGGAGACGTGCAGGTCTTCTTAATTTCTCTCAAAGCTGGGGGAGTGGGGCTTACCCTGACTCAGGCAGATTATGTCTACATGATGGACCCATGGTGGAATCCTTCAGTTGAGGCGCAGGCGGTTAATCGTGCGCACCGTATTGGTCAGGATCGCAGGGTGAATGTCTATCGCTTGGTTGCTCAAGACACCATTGAAGAAAAGGTGTGTCAGCTTCAGGCCCATAAACAGCTGCTTGTCGACAGTGTTGTGGGACAAAACTTAGGAGAAGGGCGTAGTTCCGCTGATATTCAGCAGCTACTTAAGCTCATTCAAGAAGACCGGGATGAGCGCGTTTAGCTCAATCTTTTTGTGAGGAAAATTCACTGCATATCGAACATATGTTCGATATGCTGATTGGGTGAGATCCCATCACTTTGCTGAGCTGCATGCGCATTCGTACTTCACCTTTCTTGAAGGGGCAGATGCGCCAGAGGACTATGTTTCTTCGGCCCAAAATCTGGATCTTAGTGCTCTTGCTCTACTGGAAGTCGATGGAATGTATTCCCTTATTCGGGCTTTACAGGCAGCGAAAGAATCTTCTTTTCCCCTTCTTATTGGCAGTGAATTGACTCTAGATGCAGGGCAGTTCTCCCGATATAGCTCACCAAGAGAAGTGACTCAAGGGTGGGGATTACCCAAGGGGTGGGAAGATCGCGGAATTCGCCTTCCTGTCCTTACGACCTCGGAGAAAGGGTATCGGGATCTGTGTCATCTTATGAGCGAGTACACGCTGACGCATGATGCCCAAGATAGCCCGGCTCACGGCCTCGACGATCTTGCTCAGATGGGGGATATCCGTATTTTGACGGGCGGAAGCAGGGGGCCTCTGCGAAGGATTTTGCATGCGCAGGGGCACACGCAGGCCGATCGTTTCCTTAAAGATCTCATCGCTTTGTTTGGACGCGAACGTGTTCTTCTTGAGAGCGTCTTAATGCCTGGACAAGATGATCTTGGACGTGAGCTTGCTGACCTTGCACAAGCGAATCGTCTAACTCTTGTTGCAAGTGCCGCTCCTGTCATGGCTTATCCTCAATCAAAATATCGAGCGGATCTTTTGTGCTCATTGAGGCAAGGACGCAGTCTTGATGATCTTCAGTATCGACTTCCAGCACAGCATCCCTTCTTGCGAAGTGCCGAAGAAATGCTGGTCCTGCATCGTAGTGCACCTCAGGCAGTGAACAATGCCTCGGAGTGCGCACGCGAGTGCTACTACCCCTTATCTTTTGATTCCTTGGACCTTCCTGATACGGAAGTTCCTCCGGGACATACGACGATTTCCTGGCTCAGGGAACTCACTTATTGCCGGGCGGTGGAAATTTATGGTGAGCGCAGTGCCCATCCGCAGGCGTGGAAGGTCATCGATCATGAGCTGGCGATTATCGAAAAACTAGACTTTGCGGGATATTTCCTGATTGTTCATGACATTGTCGATTTTTGTCGTCGTTCTGGGATCATGTGTCAGGGCAGAGGGTCAGCTGCAAATTCTGCTGTCTGCTACTGCTTGGGTATCACCGCTGTTGATGCGATCAAGCACCATATGCTTTTCGAACGATTCCTTTCTCCTGGGCGCTCGGGTGCTCCCGATATCGATATTGACATCGATAGTGCACGTCGCGAAGAGGTCATTCAATACGTGTACCGCCGTTATGGACGAAGACGTGCCGCGCAGGTCGCGACAGTGATTACTTATCGTTCACAACTGGCTTATAAGGATGCTGCACGAGCGCTGGGGATCGCGCCTGATAGCGTACCTACTCGTGCTCAGCGTCGGGAGCAATCCCAAGGTATCGATTCGTCGAAACAGGCAATGCTTGGAACCTGTGCGCAGCTTCTGAGAGGTCTTCCGCGTCATATGGGTATTCATTCGGGGGGCATGATTTTGACGAAGCAGCCCGTGAGCGAGGTGTGTCCCATCCGGTGGGCTCGAGCAAGCGGACGCAGTGTCATTCAGTGGGATAAAGAAGATTGTGCTGATGCTGGACTGGTGAAGTTTGATCTTTTAGGACTGGGGATGTTAGGGGCACTCGGAGGCATCTTTGATTCCCTTGAAGAATCGGGTGTGCGAAATTCTCAGGGGAAAGTTCTTTCTTTATACGAACTCGAAGATGAAGATCCTCGCGTGTATGACCTCCTGTGTGCGGCCGATACAGTTGGGGTTTTCCAAGTGGAATCACGGGCGCAGATGAATGTGCTTCCGCGGCTTAGACCTCGGTGTTTTTATGACATTGTCATTGAGGTTGCTTTGGTGCGTCCGGGGCCGATTCAGGGGGAGGCCGTCCATCCCTACCTGCGTCGTCGCCGGGGAGAAGAGCACGTGAGCTATTTGCATCCACTTCTTCGTCCTGCTTTGGAAAAGACCTTGGGAGTTCCCCTGTTCCAAGAACAGATGATGCATATCGCTATGGATGTTGCGGGCTTTAGTGCTACGCAGGCGGATGAGCTCAGGCGCGCCATGGGTTCTTCGCGCAGCATCCAAAAGATGCAGAAGCTTCGTGAGCCTTTTATGAGGGGGTTACGCCAGCGCGGCATTCCTCAAAATGTCTGCGAGGAAATTTTTACGCAGGTTCAAGGATTTGCCGATTTTGGTTTTCCTGAATCGCATTCCTTTTCTTTCGCTTACATTGTGTACGCGTCGGCCTGGCTGAAAGTTCACTACCCCGAGCATTTCTATGCGGGGATTTTGTCTCATCAACCGATGGGCTTTTATTCGCCGTCCTCGCTGATTCATGATGCACGAGGCCATGGCCTGCTTGTGTGCCCTCCTGACGTTAACCTTTCGGATGAGAAAACCCGGGTACTCCCCGCCGAGGAGATCGAGCGTGTCATTGGGGCACAGGCACTTGCCGAGGCGCGTGGAGAGGTAGTTCCCGGAAAAGAAGGAATGGTTGATCCTCACGCACAGTGGGGGATCGTGATGGGGCTTGATGCCATTAAAGGGCTTGATCGATCTCGTATCCAGAGGATTGTGCGCGAACGTCAGGGCGGCTTGTATGCGAGCTTTGAACAGCTGGCATCCAGAGCTAGGCTTCGCAGTGTTGATTTGGAAAAGATCGCCCAGGCGGGAGCCCTAGATTCTTTGGGGTATGAGCGACGTGAAGGAATCTGGGCAAGCGGTAGCTTAGGCCAAGACGGAGGAGATTCTGAGGAATATCAACCAATGCTCGATGGTTTTGGCATGGAATACCATCTTCCCGAGCTTCCGCCTTTGGACGAGTTTGCCCGAATTAATCTGGACTATGAGTCCATGGGAATGTCGCCCAAACAGCATCCTTTTGTACTTCTTCGTCCCGAGATGAACACTCAGGGGGTGACGCCTGCCTGTCGTGTCACCGCATGTGAGAACCGTACTCGCATCAGAGTGGGAGGAATTATTACCCATCGTCAGCGTCCCAGTAGTGGGGGAGGTGTCCTTTTCTTGAGCGTAGAAGATGAAACTGGAAGTGTGAACGTTACGGTCACCGAAAACACGTGGCGGCAATTTCGCCAAGAGGTCATGGCTCCGGCGGTTATTGTCGACGGCTACTGTGAAAACCTGTATGGGACACGAAGCGTACGTGCCTTCCGTATCTATCCGATGAATACGGAGCTATGCGTGCGGTCACGTGATTTTCGTTGAAACCAGTGGTTATGCGCGCTCGCGAGGCACGTAGAGCTCAGAGAAGATTGACCAAAACACCGAAATAATCGGAATCGCAATGATTGCTCCCAGCAGTCCAGCGGTGAAAGTTCCCACCATGACACCAATACCCACGACAACGGGGTGCAAGGATACCTGGTGTCCCATGATGAGCGGTTGAAGAATATGGCCTTCGATCTGGCCAATCAACGCAATGCCCAAACCAACAATTGCTGCAGTAACAATACCTTTGGCTGCAAGAGCGACGATCATGGCAAGGATCATTGCTGTTGGAGCACCGATCAGCGGAATAAAAGCGCCAATGAAAACCAAAATTCCCAGCGCAGGAGCTACGGGGACTCCCAGGATCTGTAAGAAAATGGCTGCAAATAGACCATCTGTTCCAGCCACCAACATGGTTCCTCGTGCATAGCCGGAGAAAGTTGCCCAGCCGGCTTGTGCTGCACGGTTCGTTACCGCACGCCGGTGATAGGGAAGGAGGGCGACAAACCAGGCCCACATCTGGCTGCCGGAGTGCAAGAAGAAGATTGTGATGAAGAAGGAAAGGACGAGGACCGAAGCAACGACAGCCGCACTCGATACATTCGCCACAGTCTCGCTGAGCAATCCCGACCAGTTAGAGGCGAGGAATTGCTTGCCTTGGTTCATCAGGGTCTCATTCAGATGAGTGAGATCGTTGATGGGGATTTGAAAAGGGAGCTTGAGATGGGAAACCAGATCAGAGACCTTAACAAGCCCGTTTTCGACCTCGACAAGAAGGTTTGGCCATTGACCGGCGATCGAGGTAATCACCAGTGTCATGAGCGCGACAAAAGTGCCGATAAAAGCCAGAAGAGAGGCAAAGACAGCTAGCCATCGATTCAACCAACGGCTAAGGAAATTTGTCAGGGGATTCAATATCGCGGTCAGAAGAAGCGCAATAAAGATCGCCACAAAGACAGGGGTGGCTTGAGCAATTGCGAAAACTACTGCGGAGATGACGATGATCACGCCGATAATCGCCCATGATCCAACTCCCGCCTGGGCAAGCCAGCGAGGCACAAGAGGCTTACGGGTCGTGCCGTTGAGTACGCGGCGGCTACTCGATGCTGTCCGCGTGGGCGGCGTCCACTGGACTCTCGGTGGAGTTTGATGGTGTCGGGGCTTCGGCTGAGTTCCACTACGCGCCTTGAGACGTGCAGCAGTATGCGATCCGAGCCGTTGAGCTCCTTGGGAAAGTGATGCGACAAGTGCCTGTGAATGACGAATCAAGCGCGTTGTCTGGCGCTGCGGTTTCTCACTCATTATCGTCGGTCTTCTGTTCTGAAGCAGTATCGCCGGGGGATAAACGCTCACTCACTGCTGCCGCGGCCTCGCCAATCGCTTTTTGGGCACTTTCAATCATTCGATTCGCAGGGTCAAGAAGCTGTTCCTTGACTTTGCGACGCATGACTTTGCCCAGCGGGTTGCGGGGAAGGTCAGTAATGATCGCAATCTGACGCGGAAGGGCGTAGTGAGAAACATATTTCTCGGCCCATGCGCGCACCTGTGCCAAGGTAATCATTGGCGCGTCATCTTCTAGGATCAGCGCTGCCGTGACTTCTTCGCGGGCTTCTCCTGCTGGAAGCCCAACCACTGCAACATCCTTGACACCGGGCATTGAGCGAATTGCTGCTTCAACTTGCGAGGGGTAGACGTTGAAGCCACCCGAAAGAATCAGTTCTTTCTTGCGATCGGACATCACAAGGAAACCGTCCTTATTGATCGCAACGTCGCCGGTACGTAGCCATCCGTCTTCAGTGAAAACGCGAGCCGTTTCTTCGGGCGCATCAAGGTAGCCACTAAAGACCTGAGGGCCTTTAACGATGATCTCACCGGGGGTGCCGTCTTCAACATCAATGCTGGGATCTTCAAGATCGACCAAGCGGACATCGGTCGAGGGGAAAACGACTCCCAAAGCGCCGTGGTACCGATTATCTGCAAGAGGCGAACCGGCGATAACGGGAGATGTCTCGGACATCCCGTATCCCTCGATAATCATCCCATCGGTTGCCTCTTCCCATTGCTGAGCCAATGTCTTTGAGAGAGGCATTGCGCCACAAATAGACCACTTAATCGTCTTGAGAGAAACGTTCTTTTCAGCAGCGCGATTCATCAGGCGTTCGAACATCGGGGGAACCCCGACAAAGAAAGTGACAGGTCGGCGCTTATGGGCTTCTAATGCCAAATCGACATCGAACTTTGGAAGAAGCAATTGCGTGGCAGCAAGATGAACTGCTGCGCACATGAAGAAAGTCATTCCATAGGCGTGGAAGTAGGGCAATAGGGAGTAGAAGGTTTCGGCACCTTCGTGAAGCTTCCATACCCACATGCGACATTGATTGACATTCGTTCCAATGTTGCGGTGGGTGAGAGGAACTGACTTCGGAACGCCATTAGTGCCACCGGTATGAAGGATGACGGCTAAGTCATCGCCGGTTGCTTGGGGCGTATCAGGATGGATCAATCGTGCATGAGCAACTGCTTGATCCCATGAGTGGGCATCTTTAGGTCGCGCGGCGCGCATTTGTTCGCGGGTCTGGCGCGCTCGTTCAATTGGAAGGCTTAAGAGCATGCGCTGTGAGCGCGGCATGGCGGCCGAAATGTCGACAGTGAAAATCGTATCCAGTGCCTTGTCGCCCTGGCGGATGAAAGCATCAACCGATTTTTCCCAGACGATTGCGACTTTTCCGCGGTGGCGATCGAGTTGTTGGTGAATTTCTTCGGCGGGTGCCAGTGGGTTGTGCTCTGCAGCGACGACACCAATGCGCATGCACGCATAGAAAGCAACGAGTGCCTGCGGGCAGTTGGGAAGACAGATGGCACAGACATCGCCACGGCGCAAACCTGTCTCGATCAGTACTTGTGCGGCGCGAAGCACCTGCGCATAGAGCTGAGCGTAAGTCAGCGTAGCGCCGAAGTAATCGACAGCAATGCGTTCAGGGTAGAGCCGTGCAGAGGTCTCCAAAAGAGTGATTAACGATGTATCCGGCACGGGTACCTCTAGTGGCGTTCCCGGGTCGTATTGCCTGCGGGATTGCAAGGTGAGGTCTGAAACCATGTCCACTCCTAGTAGGAAAACTACTACTTACGTTAGCGTAGGTTAGTGCGCGAGGCGCCTGAAAAACGCCCAAGCATTTCCTCTTTAAACACTGAATATTCACCGTTGTCAATCGAGTGACGAATGGCATCGACAAGACGAACGGTGAACCACTCGTTGTGAATCGTAGTCAGTGTTGAGGCCAAGATTTCCTTTGCCTTAAACAGGTGGTGGATGTATGCGCGGGTGTAATGAGTACAGGTATAGCAACCGCAGCCCTCGACCAAGGGAGTGAAGTCGCGCTTGAAACGGGCGTTTGTAATATTGAAACGACCATCGGGGGAGTAGATTGCCGCATTTCGCGCAACGCGAGAAGGATTCACGCAATCAAAGGTGTCCGCTCCGGCCTCGACTCCACGGAAAAGGTCATCGGGTTCGGAAATTCCCAGAAGGTGGCGAGGACGATCCTCGGGGAGCTCAGAACTCACCCACGAGACGATTGTTCCCAGATTTTCCTTCTGAAGTGCTCCGCCGATGCCGAACCCATCGAAGATCTGACCGTTAACGTCCATCTCAGCCAAGGTGCGAGCGGCATGTCGGCGAAGATCCTCGTATTGTGCTCCCTGCACAACGCCCCAGAGCTGTTGGTAGGGCTTTCCCACTCGCTCGTTGGTGAGACGCTGATGAATGGCTAAACACTGACGGGCCCATTCATGGGTACGTTCAAGGGATTCTTCTTGATAGAAACGAGGATGAAGCAGTGAGGTCAACTCATCGAAGGCGAACATGATGTCCGAGCCCAATTCGTGCTGGATGCTCATCGATACTTCGGGAGAGAAACGGTGCTTCGAACCATCGATGTGACTTGAGAAAATCACTCCCTCTTCATCGACGACTGCACGTGAAGCCTTGACAGCCTGCTTATTGAGTTTGGGATCATCGAAGCTTGCTTGACCGCTGAACTCGGCAGAAAGCACTTTCTTAAACCCGGCCCCCAGAGAAAGAACCTGGAAGCCGCCGGAATCTGTGTAGGTCGGGCCACCCCAATTCATGAAGGAACCTACGCCACCGGCCTCGTCAACAATGTCCGAACCCGGTTGCAAATACAGGTGGTATGCATTGGCAAGTACAGCCTGCGCCCCCAGATCGCGCACCATCTCGGGGATCAGGGCTTTGACATTCGCTTTTGTTCCAACCGGGATGAACGCAGGAGTCGAAATAGTGCCGTGTGCGGTGTGAATCGTGCCGGTTCGTCCTAAGCCTGGGCCATAGTCAAGTCGAGTTCGGCAATCAAAACCACGATCGCGATCCGAGGTAGGGAAAGGCCCGATGAACTCAGCTGGTTTGCCGAGCCAATTTGAGGAAGCACTCATGCGAAGACCTCGTCACTCTTCAGGTGCTCCACGCGGCGCACCAATGCAATCACACGATAAGTGATGGGAAGGAAGACAACTTCAATGCCGACCTTATAGACATAGCCAGTGACAATGTAGTTCACGAATTCCATACCGGGGATAATTCCCGCGAAAGCGATCGTGCAGAAGATCACGGTATCGAAAGCTTCGCCAACCAAGGTTGAACCGATCAGGCGCGCCCACAGATGCTTGGCGCCCCAACGCTGCCTGATTTTCACCAAAACCAGTGAGTTCATGAGCTGGCCTACCAAATATCCGCAGATCGATGCGGCAACAATGCGCGGAACAAAACCGAGGACTGCAACAAAAGCATCCTGATTTTCGTAGCCGGGGCCGGCCGGAATTGACTGTACGACCCAGAAAGTCAGTGAGGCCAAGAGAGAGGCAGCGAAGCCCATGATGATGACCCTACGTGCCCGAGCAAACCCGTAAACCTCGGAGAGAACGTCACCAAGGATGTAGGTGAGCGGGAATAGAACCGCACCACCATCAAAAACGAGGTGGATCGGGCCCGCATCAAGCGCCGTGACCTTCGTTGCTGCGATATTCGAAATCAGTAAGAAAGCAACGAAACTAACAGCAACAATGTCGTAGACACGAGGCTGTGCGCTGCGTTCGGTGTGCTCGGTCATCAATCTCAACTTTCTATGCGCGTGATCAACCCTTCTATTGTGCCTGCTTGGTGCGTGGGCACGCGCGTTGGGCACCCCGTTAGAATGACAGAGTGATCAACGTTTCTCACTTTTCCTTGCGCATCGGTCCCCGCGAGCTCATTTCAGACGCCTCTTTCAGGATTGATAAGGGGATGTGCATCGGATTAGTTGGTCGCAATGGTGCGGGTAAGACAACGACAATGCGGCTCCTGGCCGGAGAAGAAGACCACGGCGCGGCCCAGTATGAAGGCACAATTACACGTAATGGAACTGTTGGGTATCTTCCCCAAGATCCGCGCGAAGGTGATCCCGACCAGCTGGCGCGCGATCGAATTATTTCGATTCGCGGTATCGACGCGATCATTAAGAAAATCAAGCGTGCCGAACAAGAAATGTCGACGACCGAAGGTACACGCCAGCAAAAAGCTATGGAGCGTTACGTTCGTCTAGACCATGAATTTACTCAGGCAGGCGGGTGGGCGGCGAATGCGGAGGCCGCACAGATTGCTCACTCCTTGGGCCTAGATGATCGCGTATTGGGGCAGACTCTCTCAACCCTCTCTGGCGGTCAGCGTCGACGGGTTGAACTCGCTCGTGTGCTTTTTTCGGGGGCAGATCCCCTGCTGCTTGACGAGCCGACAAACCACCTTGATCACGATTCAATTTTGTGGCTCCGCGACTGGATCAAGACTTTCCCCGGTGGGGTCTTGGTGATCTCCCACGACGTCAAACTTCTGGGTGACACTGTAAATCAGGTCTTCTACCTAGACGCCAATCGCGCAGATGTCGATATTTACCATTTGGGGTGGGCTGCATACCTCAAGCAGCGTGAGGAAGATGAAAGACGACGCCGAAAAGAACGAGCCGTTGCACTGAAGAAAGCTGAACAACTGCGCGCGCAGGGTGAAAAAATGCGCGCAAAGGCCACCAAAGCCGTTGCTGCCCAACAGATGCTTCGTCGCGCGGAAGAATTGGTCGCTTCTGTTGGAAGCGAAGAGGTCCAAGAAAAGGTTGCGCGGCTGCGTTTCCCCGAACCGCTTCCCTGCGGAAAAGTGCCGCTGAGCGCACAGGGACTGTCGAAGAGCTACGGCTCCTTGGAGGTATTTACCGGTGTCGATCTTGCGATTGACCGCGGTTCGAAAGTTGTCGTCTTGGGATTGAACGGCGCAGGTAAGACAACTCTTCTTCGCCTACTTGCCCGCGTTGAAGAACCCGATAGCGGAGTTGTTGAAGACGGTCATGGTCTCAAGCTTGGCTACTACGCTCAGGAACACGACACCCTGGATATGAACGCCACTGTTAAGGAAAACATGGCTCATAGCGCCCCGGGATTCGACGATACTCATGTGCGCAATGTCTTGGGCCAGTTCCTATTCAGTGGAGATGACGTCGATAAACCGACACATGTACTTTCGGGTGGGGAAAAAACCCGTCTCGCACTGGCAACCTTGGTCGTGTCGGGGGCAAACGTCCTTCTCTTGGATGAGCCCACGAATAACTTGGACCCTGCGTCGCGCGAAGAAATCCTGCACGCGCTCCATTCCTATGAGGGTGCCGTTGTTCTGGTCACCCACGATCCGGGTGCCGTGACAGCGCTTGCCCCCGAGCGCGTACTGGTGCTTCCCGATGCCGATGAAGACCTTTGGGACGATTCCTATCTGGACTTGGTGACACTCACCTAAGCCCAGAGAGGACAAACGTTAGGCCGCTCTCTCAACCGATAGTGGCGATTGCGTGTGTAATTGGGGTTCCCGAGGCGTCGCGGCGCTCGTCGAGCGCGGGAAGTACCACCGGAGTTCCATCAGCTGAGGCCGCCCGCGGGTTATCCCCAACCCACGCGATATCCAGGCGATCCTCTCCACGAAGGAAACGCTGAACGCGTACGCCTTGGGTGCCTCGTCCCTTGTAGGGGTATGCGGCTAGGGGAGTGACCTTTGCGGTTGTTTGCCCCGTCCCCGGGAGCGCTCCAGCGGCACCGGCGACGGTTACAACTAGGGCCTCGTCCGGGTTACTGACCGCCCAGAATCCCAGCACATTTGCCTCATCTGAAAGCTTCATTCCTGCCATTCCCGAGGCCGTGCGTCCCTGCGGACGGACTTTCTCGGCCGGCGTGCGAAGAAGCTGAGCGTCGGAGGTAATGAAAACAAGGTCGGAGGTATCGCTACTGGGGCCAAATCCCACCAGTTCATCTCCCTTTTCAAGTGAGATGACTTCCCATTCATCGCGCTGAAGTACATCGGGCTTCAAACGCTTGACGACGCCCATTCGTGTGCCCATTGCCATGACGGTATCGGCTTCAGGATCAAGCAGACCGACTGCAGGCGCATCGGTATGGATCAGCAGGGCACTGGGAGTTGCAGCCGCGAAGGACAACCCAGTTTCAAATCGCGGAAGTGCGGGAAGATCAACGACGTCAATGCGGTGGGCAAGGCCATCGGAGGTGATGACTGCGATCTGTGAACGAGCAGAGGTCGAAAGCTGTGCACGGATTCCATCGTGTGATGCGCGAGGGCCAGCTTCGATCGGATCTGCACCTTCTACTCTGGCGAGTGATCCTGCCGACGAGAGGACAACGACACACGGATCATCGGGAACTTCGAGTGATATTGTCGTGGCTTTCCCAGTTGCAGCGGGGATCGCGGCGAGTGCAGCGCCGGGCTGCGCTTGGTCAACTTGGGTGCCGGTTGCTGAAAGGAGAAGGGTCCGACGAGGCGTTCCCAAGCGTGCTGCGACCTCTGAAAGTTCCTGGCTGATGAGCGCGTAGAGACGATCTTGAGAGGCCAAGATCTCTTCCAACTCTGCGATTTTTGCGTTGAGTTCATCGCGCTCAGTTTCGAGCTCGATACGAGAGAACTTTGTGAGCCGGCGCAGGCGCAATTCAAGAATGTGGTTTGCCTGAACTTCAGAGAGGTCGAAAGCAGTCTGGAGGCGTTCGCGGGCGGTTTCGACGTCATCGGAAGAGCGAATAATGGCAATGACGTCATCGATATCGAGAACTGCAATGAGCAAGCCCTCAACCAGATGCAATCGATCACGACACTTTCCAAGGCGGAAGTTGCACCGACGAGTGGTGACATCGATTCGATGGTCAAGGAAAACTCGGAGCATATCTTTGAGCCCCAGTGTCCTTGGTTGACCATCAACCAATGCAACTGCGTTGATCGAGAAGGAATCTTCCAGGGGCGTGCGAGCATAGAGCTGTTGGAGTACTGCTTCTGGGTTAAAGCCATTTTTGATCTCAATGACCAATCGCAGGCCGTGAATTCGGTCAGTGAGGTTCTGTACCGCCGAAATTCCCTTCAAACGACCGGCAGAAACGTTTTCTTTGATCTTCTCAATGACCTTCTCAGGCCCAACCATATAGGGAAGCTCAGTGACGACAAGGCCCATTTTCCTTGCGGTGACACGTTCGACCTGAACCTTCGCGCGAGTCTTGAATGCGCCACGTCCTGTTTCGTAGGCGTCCTTGATACCCTCAAGCCCAACAATGACGCCGCCTTCTGGTAAATCTGGACCAGGCACATAACGCATGAGGTCAGCAACGGAAGCGTCGGGATGCTTGAGAAGATACCGCGCCGCGGCGATTGTTTCTGAAAGATTATGAGGCGCAATATTCGTCGCCATACCCACAGCGATACCTGAAGCACCATTGACGAGAAGCTGAGGGAAACCGGCAGGGAGGACCTCCGGCTGCATGAATTGATTGTCGTAGTTGGGTACGAAGTTGACGGTGTCTTCATCAAGAGAGGCGACCAGGTCCAAAGCTGCTGGAGCCATCCGCGCCTCGGTGTAACGCGCAGCAGCGGGACCATCGTCGAGAGAACCGAAGTTTCCGTGTCCGTCAACCAAAGGGAGACGAAGGTTGAATGGCTGGGCCAATCGAACCAGTGCGTCATAGATTGCCGAGTCCCCGTGAGGGTGGAGCTTACCCATAACCTCGCCGACAACACGCTGAGACTTCACGTGACCGCGATCGGGACGGAGCCCCATTTGGTCCATCTGGAAAAGGATGCGGCGTTGAACCGGCTTCAATCCGTCACGTGCGTCAGGAAGAGCTCGTGCATGGATGACAGAAACGGCGTATTCGAGGAAGGAGCCCCTCATTTCTGTCGAGACATCGATTTCGGTGATGTTCTGATCAGCATCGGGGAGGTTGAGCTTTTCGTCCTTCGTTCGCATGGGTCGATTCTCTACGAAATTGGCGTAAAACCGCCAGGTACACGCCGCTCTTGATAGAATTAGACGGTGAAATTAGATCGCGATATCGAGCGTGCTGGCTTCTTCCCTGACCTTGCAATTCGAGCCGTTCATCGCTTACTTGGCAATGAAGAGGTCCGTGCGTCGCTTGTGCAGGTTGAAGCGGCATTCGATCGCGGGTCAATGTTCCGTCACTTAACAGTTCTTGTGCTCACTCAGAGTTGCTTCATTCAAGTGCACGTTGATGAGGGAGATAACCACAGCGCTGTTGTCGTTTCGGCTTCCCGTCCTATTCGTGCGATATCGGGAGTTTCAGTTCAAGAGGTCATTGCTGATCCCACTCAGGGACACGAGGTGTCTGAAATGACGATCAGTATCGATATGGGCTCTCAAAAGCGCAGCGATATCGAACAGCTGCGCTGTGATGATCCGACATGCCAAGCTGATCATGGTTTCATGGCCCGTAGCTATCCCGATGATATTTCTCTTCGAGTCTCGCAGCTAGCAGATGGATCTCGGACATATACGGACGCACAAGTTTTGGTTGATGCTCTTCTTGAGGTAGTTCGTAATGCTCACTGATCATCTCCGCGCTACAGGAGCAGCCTTACCGAGTACGGATGATTTTCGCCTGACGCAGGTGATTCCCGCAGTGATGGGAGCAGTCGAACCCGAATTAGCTCTCGCGCGCCCCGATCTTTCCTCAAGGCTGGGGCTGGAACGCGCTAAGGCCGCAGTCATCATTCTGGTTGACGGCCTTGGCCTCATTCCTTTGATGGATCACTTAGGGCACGCACGTAACCTTCGCGGATTGAGGGATCAGATTCGCACTGCTTATTCCGTTATTCCCTCGACGACTGCTGCAGGTATTACCGCCTGCGGAACAGGTCAGCTTCCCGGTCGAACCCGTATGGTCGGTTACAGTGTCTTTCACGGCGAGCGCCTCTTTAACCTCCTTGCCTTTACAGACGGCATAGATCCAGCGCAGTGGCAAGAATGCCCGACCTACTTCGAACAACTTTCTGCCGCCTCGCTCCCTTGTGCGACCATTCTTCCAGCCAAGTTTGCTGGCTCTGGACTTACTTCAGCCGCTCTTCGAGGTGCTCGTTTCGTGCCGGCTACGTCATGGGAGGAACGGTGCCAGGCGGCAATTGACCAGATTCGCTCGGGGACGAAGTTGGTTTATCTCTATTGGTCTGAGATCGATGCCGCCGGTCACGCTCACGGGGTTGGATCAGGCCAGTGGAGCGATGCCTTAGAAGACTTCGATGCTGGACTTGGGCGTTTCCTGAGCTCTCTTCCAGAAAACGTTCGCGTTGTCCTCACCGCCGACCACGGCATGGTGAATATTGATTGTGATCAGCTCTATAACGTCGCTGAGCTTTCTCCTTTGAGCCAGGGCGTGCGCGCAGTCGCTGGGGAAACACGAGCAGTTCATGTTCACTGTCTTCCGGGCGTGAACGAGCTGCAGGTACGCAACCGTTGGGAAGAATTCCTTGGCGAGCATGCATGGGTAGTGGGAGCTGATGAACTACCAGAATTGATCGGTCCGGGCCCGGGCCTCGCCGAGAGTGGTGATTTCGTTGTCTTCTCACGAGGCCGTGGCGGGGTAGTCGATAGTCGCACTCAAAGCCCGGGAGCGATGTCTCTCATCGGCGTCCATGGCTCCCTGACAGCTGATGAGATGCTGATTCCGCTCGCGGTGCTTGCTTAGGGACGCGAGCCGAAAACGATCTCGTCCCAGCTGGGAACGGAACGCCTCTTCGACTTTTTCGCAGCAACGGGAGCCTGAGCAATATCTTCAAGCTGTTCCAGCGGCAGAGGCTGATCTTCAATGGCCTCTGCTGTTTCCGCAGATTCCTTTACTTCTGGGGAGCTCTTTCGCGCCTCGGTTAAGGAATGGATACGCGCTGCCAAAGATTCAACCCCGGCGGGCAGATGGGGGCGCTCCTCTGATGTCTCCTCTTCCTCTTCCTCGTCATCGAGCTCATACTCAATTTCTTGAGGCTTACCGCGTTGAGCATTGAGCTGCTCGACCAGCGCTTCACGTTCTTCGATATCAGAACGATCCGCAGAGACAACGGGTGCTGGAAGGGGGAGCGAAGTAAAACTCTGGACTCCAGTCGGGGAGGCAGTCTCGGTCAGCCAACGGGCTTCCTCATCAATGGCCTCGAGATGGCCGGAAGACTGTAAGCGCCACTGTGCACCGTGCTCAACGGCACCTTGGATGAAGGTCAAGTGAATCACCCACGGGGAATCCGCTTGACGTGATGCTGACCAATGCAAGGAATCGGGAGAGACCCCACGGGCTGCCAAGCGGTCAACAACCAAGTCGCCCATAACGGGGGAGTCGGGAAGACTTCCAATGGGGCTGGAAAGAGCACGCTGAAGTGCATAATCCTTCTCTGCCTGAACGGGAGCTTCGAAGCGAGTGATTTGCGAGACCTCAACATTGTGTTCGCGTGCGATATCGACGGCTCGTGCGCCAGAACGAAGCAAGGCTTGGATTTCACGAGGACGCAGGGGCTTATCTTCGGTAACCGCCTCGATGCGCGGACGATCGCGACGAACAGCACCACGCAGTTCGTCTGTGATCGGGGTGGTGTAGCGACGGCCTTCACTGTCTGTGAATACCAGTGTTTCCTCGTCAGCACCCACTCCGAGAAGATCAAGATCGATCATCGCTTTCCTCCTTGCTTCGTGGTCAAATTTTCTCAAATATGGCGTTAAAATCCTTGATTGCTGAGGCGCGTGTCCTTTTCAGTAGCGCGTAAAGTTTCAACGTGTTACCCTGCAGCGCAGCGAATGTGTTACGCGGGAGCGCAATACATGATGAGAGAAAAGGGAGGACACAATGGCCACCGATTACGATGCACCTCGTAAGAATGATGATGATGTTGCAGAGGACTCCATTGAGGAGCTGAAGTCGCGTCGCAATGATTCTGGTTCGGCGAATGTCGACGAGGATGAAAATGAGGCCGCAGAGAATTTTGAGCTTCCCGGTGCAGATCTTTCGAAGGAAGAGCTGACGGTTCACGTCGTTCCCAAGCAGGATGACGAATTCACCTGCTCAATGTGCTTCTTGGTCCATCACGCTTCTCAGCTTGCCTACGTCGATGACAATGGACAGCCCGTCTGCACTGAGTGTGCTGGCTGAGCGTGAGATAATTCAGTTATGTTCGGACGTTCACGCAAGGAAGACACTGTTCAAGAAGAGGTAGAAGAGGAAGTACGCCCCCAGCTCTACGACGAGTCAGAACTGTGGCAGATCCCCGGCCCCCGCGAAGAATACGAAGTTGATACCTCGATCGATTATGTTGACCTAGGTTCGCTGCGAATTCCTGCCGTACCTGGCATGCAGATTCGTGCACAAGCTAGTGAAGATGGCCAAAGCATCATTCGAATTATGTTGGTGCTCGCTTCTTCGGGACTTCAGTTCTCTATTGCCGCTGCGCCGCGCTCGGGTGGAACCTGGGACGAACTTCGTCCGCAGATTCGCGCCGCCTATGAAGAGAACGGCAGTACAGTTCGCGAAAAGCACACTCGCTACGGTGAGGAGCTTGAAGTTGATGAGGCAGTGACGCTTCCCGATGGGAAGAAGGGCACCACGCGGACCCGAATTATCGGACGTGAGGGTGACCGGTGGTTCGCGCGAATCGATATGGTCGGCCCTGCAGCATTGGGCGGTCAAGAGGCTGATGACTTCGAGGAACTCATCGACCGCATTGTTGTCGTACGTGGCGACCAACCCAGGCCACGACTGGATCTATTGCCACTTCATCTTCCCGATCAGAACGCGTCGCGAGTTCCCAATGTTTAAGGAACTCATTGACCGTGCAGTGAAAATGCTTTCACTGAGTCGCGAAGATATCGATGCTAACGATGAGAAACAGAGCCGGGAAGAACGCGGGCGTTTAGCTGTCGCCGACGTTCAGGATCGTCAAAAAGCGGTTCTCTTTGGGACGATTCAGTCGGTCACCTACTATCCGGAAAATATTCGTCCACTGATTGATGCCACTCTCTTTGACGGAACAGGGACAATTGTCCTTCGCTGGCCGGGACGCAGTGACATCCCCGGTATGCATGCGGGTGTTCACCTTGAAGTCGAGGGAACAATTGGTGTCAGCAATGGGGTAAAAGTGATGACGAACCCGCTCTATCGTTTGATTGCAGAGGACAATGTCGAATAACCGATACGCGTGGCTTGCCCAAGATGAATTTTCGGCCTCTGACGTACTTGGGGGAGCACGTGGTATTGCCGAGGCCGTGGTTCCCGGCCTCGTATTCTTAGGCTGCTATGTGCTCAGTGGTGCGCTGCTGCTGTCCGCGATTGCCTCGGCGTTGTGCTCGGTACTTTTTGCAATCATCCGTCTCATTCAGCGCCAGTCAATCGTCCAATCTCTATCAGGACTTCTTGGGGTTGGGATTGCATTGGTGTGGGCACTGGTCTCGGGGAAGGGAATTAACTTCTTCACCTGGGGCATCGTGACGAACGCAGCATGGGCATTGGTCTTACTGGTCAGTTTGGTTATTGGCTGGCCACTAGTTTCGGTACTTTTTGGACTCTTAACCGGGCGTCCCATTCGTTGGGTGAAAGAGCCAGAAGCGCGCGATCTCGCAGTTAAATGCGTGTGGCTGACCTTGGCATGGTCTGCAGTCTTTATCATTCGCTTGGCTGTTCAAGTGCCCCTGTGGCTGAGCGAACAAGTCGCGTGGCTTTCAGCAATGAAGATCGCGTTGGGAATCCCGCTTTTTATTCCTGTTGCCTGGCTGACCTGGTGGCTCTTAAAGGATGATTTTCGGCTGCATCATGCGCGTTCCGAATCTGCGCAGGATCCTGAAGAGGACTAGCCCTTTATCTAAGCCTCGGCTTCTACTTCCTGCGTCAGCATGCGGTTCAGCGCGTTGAGAACGTGACCTCCGCGATCTGAAATCAGCAGGACGAGTTCATCACCAGCATGATAGGAATCATCCGCCTGAGGTGCAAAAGGCGCACCATCACGCAAAAGCGCGCTCAAGACAACACGCGGCGGGAATGCGACGTCGCCAATGCTCCTGCCAATGATTGGTGAGTCGTCTGGCAAGACGAAGGCATACATTGCAGACTGTGCAGAGTTGAAGTCGAAGAGTTTCACCGGGGTTCCGACAGAGATCGCTTCCTCGACCAAAGCAGTCATAATTCGTGGTGTCGATACGGGAACGTCCACTCCCCAAGAGGCGTCGAATAGCCATTCGTTCTTTGGATTGTTTTGTCGTGCCACAACACGTGGGACAGCAAATTCAGTCTTCGCAAGAAGTGAAATCACCAAATTTGCTTTGTCATCTCCTGTTGCTGCCAAGACGACATCAGCATCACGCACGCCCGCTTCCGAAAGTGCTTCGGGGGAGCAAGCATCGGCAAGAATCCATTCGGCGTCAGCCACTGAAGCGACACGCAGCTGGTCGGGTTTTTTATCGATTAATGTCACGTCGTGACCGTGATCGAGTAGTTCAAGGGCGACCGAGCGTCCCACGGAACCGGCGCCGGCAATAACAATCTTCATCTCTTAGTCCTCAAGGCGTGGTGCGCGTGTCAAGATGTCACGCAGGGGGAGCGGATCTTCACCAGAAATTGCGAAATACAACTGGTCATGTTCCTGAATAACCAGCTCTGGGCGGGCGGGAAGAATCGTTCCTAAGCGGGAGACGAAGGCAATCCGCTCGCCCGTTAAGTTCTCGACTGTGGGGAAAGAAAGTCCGTACCAATCAGCGATTGGAGTGGCGGTGACCAAAGAAACCAATCCAGAGGGGTGCGTCCATGTCACTGCGGCATCAGGTGGCATCAGACGGCGAAGTACCGATTCCGTCGTTCGTTTGACTGTGGCAACTGTGGGAATTCCCAGACGTTCGTATACGAAGGCTCGTTCTGGGTCGTAGATTCGAGCAACAACGCGCTCGACATGGAAAGTCTCGCGCGCAACACGGGCGGCAATAATGTTCGAATTATCGCCATTCGATACCGCAGCAAAGGCGTAGGCATCTTTAATTCCCGCTTGTTTTAAGGCATCGCGATCCATACCGAATCCAGTGACTCGGCGGCCAGAAAAGTCCTGAGGAAGGCGTTGAAAAGCCTTGGAATCAGAGTCAATGACTGCGACGGAGTGTCCTTGCGCGTCCAAAATAGTGGCAAGACTGGCGCCGACTCGGCCGCATCCCATAATTACAAAGTGCACACTCCAACGCTACTCGCACAAAGCGATCATGGCATCTGTTTGACACAAAAGTTGCTCTTTACGCTTCCAAAAGTGACGCTCTGTCATCCAGAGGATACGCTTAAGAGGTGTCATCATTCGTTGAGTCCGTAAAACGCGTTTTAATTGGACGTCCTATTCGTTCCAAGGCGGCGGCCCGTCAACTTCTGCCAAAGAGACTTGCTCTTCCGATCTACGCTTCTGATGCGCTGTCGTCTGTGGCTTACGCACCGGATGAAATTCTCCTCACCCTTGCATTGGCAGGCTCTCTTGCTCTCATCAAGTCGGTCTGGGTCGGGGTGGTTGTTGCCTGCGTTTTGGCTGTCGTTGTTTTGTCTTATCGGCAAACCGTTCATGCCTACCCTTCAGGCGGCGGGGACTACGAGGTTGTTACGACGAATCTCGGCCCCAGTTGGGGACTTCTTGTCGCCTCGGCACTTCTCGTCGATTATGTTTTGACGGTTGCGGTGTCAATCTCTTCTGGCGCAAACTACCTGACAACGATCTTCCCAGGCCTGCGCGGTTCAGAAGTCCCTATTGCGGTCGGACTGATTATTTTCCTCACTTTGGTTAACCTACGAGGAACGCGAGAAGCAGGGACAGCGTTTGCGATCCCAACCTATGCCTACATGGTTGCTATTGCAGTGATGATCATTGTCGGCTTTGCGCGACTGTTCATGGGGAATCTTCCCATGGCTGATAGCGCTGCTTACGATATCCACGCAGCAAGTTCACACCTCGATGGACTCACCGGCTTGGGTGGGGTTTTCTTGCTGATGCGCGCTTTTTCTTCTGGCTGTGCGGCCTTAACGGGTGTCGAAGCCATTTCAAACGGCGTCCCGAACTTTAAGCGTCCTAAATCGCGCAACGCGGGAATTACCCTGCTGATGCTCGGTGGTATCGCCGCTTCAATGATGATTTCCATCCTCGTATTAGCACGTTATACGGGGCTGCAGATGGTTGACGATACGTCGATGGTTTACCTCCACGGCAGCGCCCAACCTGATGTGCACTTTGCTCCGGTTATCAGCCAATTGGCCTCGACGATTTTTGGCGACGGCTCACTTCTCTTTATTTTCGTAACCGCAGTGACGGGTTTTATTTTGATCCTTGCGGCAAACACCGCTTTCAACGGCTTCCCAACCCTCGCCTCGGTTCTTTCGCGTGATTCCTTCCTGCCTCGTCAGCTTTACAAGCGCGGTGACCGCCTGTCGTACTCCAATGGCATCATGGCCCTTGCTGTGGGTGCCTCAGCATTGGTAATTCTTTTCGATGCAAGCGTGACCCGGTTGATTCAGCTCTATGTTGTCGGTGTTTTCGTTTCGTTTACGCTTTCCCAACTGGGAATGATCCGTCACTGGAATAAACGCCTGCGTCTTCCGCAAAATGGCAGTGAACGCGGCAAGGTACTTCGCTCGCGTTCCGTCAACATCATCGGCTTTATGATGACCGGATTCGTTCTTGCTGTCGTCCTAGTCACGAAGTTTACTCACGGTGCATGGATTACCGTTTTGCTCATTGCTCTGGTCTTCACCATCCAGCGTTTAATTCGCCGTCACTATGACACCATTCGTGGCCAGCTGCGGGTGGAGGATTGGCATTCTCGCCGCGCGCTTCCTTCACGCGTTCGCGCTTTGGTTTTGGTCTCGAATTTATCGAAGCCTTCAATGCGTGCCATTGCGACGGCGCGCGCACAGGCTCCTATCAATTTGGAAATTGTTTCAGTCGTCTCTGACCTCGAGGAAGAAAAGCATATTCGTAGCGAATGGAAGGAATCAGGTCTTCCCGTTCCTTTGACGCTAGTCGCCTCACCATTTAGAGATATCACACAAATCGTTATTTCGTATGTACGCTCCAGGCGTCAGCGTTCACCAGAAGAAATGCTGGTTGTTTATATTCCACAGTTCTTGGTTCAGCACTGGTGGGAGAATATTCTCCATAACCAGATGGCGTTGCGCTTATCTCGATCTCTTTTGCGAATCCCCGGTGTTGTACTCACCATTGTCCCTTGGAAGCTTGGCGAAGATATCCAGGTCGATGGAAGACAGAGTGTCAATGATCCATTCAAGCGCCAATGAGGAGGGGTCTACACATGAGCGATTCTGACGAACTGATCGAGCTCATAATTGGCGCTCCTGCGCATGGCGGTTCCTGTGTCGCACGCGATGATTCTGGACGCGTTGTTTTTGTTCGATTCGCTCTTCCAGGTGAGAAGGTGCGCGCACGTGTCATCGATTCACATAAACATATGCTGTGGGCCGAGGCAGTGGAGATTCTTGAGCCCAGCCCTGATCGAATTCCCAGCGTGTGGTCGGCAGCTGGCCCCGGTGGCGTAGGTGGGGGAGAACTCTCCTTCGTTACTCCCGAGGGCGGACGTCACTGGAAAACCGATGTTCTAGAAGACCAATTGCGACGTATTGGTCGCGAGCGTGTTGCCGAGCAGGTCGAGGCCATTGGGGGAGTAAGCGTTCAGCCGGCACCCGGTGATGAGAATCGTAATGAACTTCTTGGACGACGCACGCGTATTGAGTGCGTCGTGAATAACGCTGGCCGACTTGGTATGCGCCGCTATCGCTCGCATGAGATTCAGGTGCTAGATTCTATGCCTTTAGCTGCCAAGGAGATCAATGAACTCGATGTCTGGAAAGGGAATAAGGTTTTTTCTCACCTTCCCGAGGGTTCGCGAGTCCGTTTGATTGCTGCTCCCGGCCAGCCGACACTGATTTGTACAGATGAGGGTTGCTGGGATGCTCAGGCAAATGTGTGGAATGGGCCGGTGACGTGGAGAGTTTCCCGCGAAAACGGAGTAGATGAGTATCGAGTTCGCCCTCAAGGTTTTTGGCAAACGCATCGTCGCGGAGCCGAAGTTTTGGCCCGAAATGTTGAGGATATAGTTGCCTCGCTCGGTGCTTCCCGGATGATGGAACTTTACTCGGGAGCGGGACTCTTTTCGCTGCCATTGTCACGTCTTCTGGGCAGCGCTGGGCGCTTGGTCACCCTTGAGGTTGACGAGGCCGCCGTTGCAGAGGCCGTGGCAAACGTCGGTAGTGATGTGCTTGACGCTTTCGTTGGCGACTGCGATGCCCCTGCGGTGCGCGAACTCAATAGCGAATTGGAGGGTGCGGAGATCATCATCGCTGATCCTCCAAGATCTGGGGCTGGCAAAGATGTCTGTCGTGCGATGGCCAGTACCGGGGCAGAGCACATTCTGCTTGTGTCCTGTGATCCTGCCGCAGCGTCGCGTGACCTGCATGATCTTCTTGAAGTGGGATACACGATCATCGATATGCGTGCTTGGGATCTTTTCCCCTACACGCACCACTTCGAAGTGATGACGCTACTGGAGAAGATCTAGACTTCTTCGCTGGAGCGAGGTTGAGGAAATATACCTATTAGTTCAATGCAGTTGGGGGCAGGCTCTGTGCCTGCCCCCAACTGCATCAAACTCGTCTATGACGAGCTTTAGAGATTTTCGATGTCAAGACTGACGGGTACCTTCGCGCCTAGCTTCCAGACCTGCGAGTAGAAGCTAAGTTCGCTTTCCCAGGAATCCTTGATGTTTGCTGCTGAACGGAATCCGTGGCCTTCGCCTGGGTAGAGACGCAATGCCACTGGGCGGCCGCTGTCACGGAGGGCCTCGAACATGGACTCTGCTTGAGAGGGAGGAACGACCTTATCCTCGCTGCCCTGCAGCAATAGGAGTGGTGCATGGATCTGATCAACCTTGTTGATCGGCGAGCGTTCGGCCCACACGGGATCTGAAAGATCATCCGAACCAATGAGGAATTGGTCGTAGTGCGACTCGAACTTATGGGTTGTTGCTTCGAGCAGCTTCAGGTCACCAATACCGAAAAGCGAGGTTCCAGCAGTGAAAACATCGCTGTCTGCAAGGGCCGACAAAACCGTATAACCACCTGAGGAGCGCCCCCTGATTGCAATGCGCTCAGGATCAGCTAGTCCTTGGGACACTAAGTACTGTGCTCCTTCGGCGCAATCTTGCACATCAAGGACACCCCAGTGCCCATTAAGGCGCTGGCGGTACTTCCGACCGTAGCCAGTTGACCCGCGGTAATTGACATCAAGGAAGGCAAAACCGCGAGAGGTCCAGTATTGGACAGCAATTGATAGCCCTGGGCGAGCAGAGGAAGTCGGACCTCCGTGCACATTAACGAGGAGCGGAGGAAGGGAGCCCTCGGGAGCGGTGAACTCAGGGTTCTTTGGCGCGTAGTAGAAACCGTGGACAGTTTCCCCATCGCTGCTGGTCCATGAAACCGCTTGTGCAACTGAAATCAGATCATCGCTCAGGTGTTCTTGAGAGGAAGATCGAAGTACTCGAGATGCCCCACCAGAAACCTCAACGATTGCGGGCTCGTGGGTTGCAGAATCCGCAAGGGTTACAACGCGGCCTTCGTAGCAGGCAACATTTCCAGTCGGCCACCACGGCGTACGCCACTCTTCGCACATACCGTTATCCAGGCGAACAGTGCCCAGATGCCACGTCCCGTTCTCGGCCCATGAGCAAATGAGGTTTTCGTAGTCGAAGTTATCGTAGGAGTGAAGGCCAAGCTGCCAGTGAGGATGCGAGAATGCGCGCGCGCTGGGGTGCAAGGGGCGTGTACGAAGACGCGTCATCCAAGCGAATTGATCTTCGTCATCGTTCCACTGGAATCCCTCTGTGCGATAGAGGTTTGCCCAACCGGAGGAGTCATCGACGTGGATCAGGTCCCCGTTAAGAGTCCAACGTGGTTCATAAACGCAGACCTCCGGTTTATCAACCAAAATCAACGAGGCTGCGATTTTCCCTTCGAAATCCAGTGAACCAATGTGGAGTGCTGAGCGTGTCCATGCCATGTTGGGATGGTTCCATGAAAGCCAAGCGAGCTTGGTTCCATCGGGACTCAAGGTCGGGGATGAGACAAAGTCAGATCCGCCAAAAATCGGGATGATTTCGAAAGCATTGCGCGCTGCGCGTCCATCTAGGGGAATTGCGACAAGGGAGTTGACTGGTTCGCCGGGAATCGAATGATCCTCTGCTACCGCGTAAACCAAACCGCGAACCTCGGCGATTTCAAAATCGCCGTAGCGAACTTTGCCCAAAGGAGTGAGTGGAACCAACTGACGTCGTGGATCGCGGGTGTTAAAGGCGTAGACACGACCGTCAAATCCATCAGAAAAGACGATGAAGCCGTCAGAAACCGCGTATGCTCGTCCGCCGTATTCATGGACACGAGTGCGGACGTCAGGTAGACGGATACCATCAATGAGCGGGAGAACTTCGGAGATTTGCCCCATCGAATCCGCACGCAGAAGAGTATTTCGACCGTTATCGCGGGGGTTACCTTCAACCCAGTAGGTATCGGTTTCGTCGACGCGAACCTGTGACAGCTGCACTGATGTCTGAGTGTAGGAATCGGCTTCGACCGGAGAGTCCCACTGTCCATACGGACGTTGCACGCTCATCGTGTCTCCTTCTCTATACGTCAAGTCGTCGCACCTTCATTCTAATTCCTGCATTGATTACGTGCTTTGAAGTCCGATCGCACTGCACACTCGTCCTCTTAGCGCGCATCATTCTGCTCATCAGTCACCATGACACTAGAATCTCTCTCATGACCCATGCCCAAAATCAGGCCTCTTTATTGAGTACGATTTCTTCGCCCAGTGACCTGAGGCGTATCCCAGCGGCAGAGATGGACGATTTAGCGGCGCAGATTCGCGCAAAGCTCATCGAAGATGTCTCAAAGACAGGCGGGCACCTTGGGCCAAATTTGGGCGTTGTTGAATTGACTATCGCTCTTCACCGTGTTTTCCGTTCACCTGCAGATACGATCGTCTTTGATACTGGTCATCAGACTTACGTTCACAAATTGCTGACAGGACGCCAAGACTTTTCAAAGCTTCGACAAGAAGGTGGCCTCTCGGGATATCCCAGTCGTGAAGAATCCGTCCACGATGTTCTTGAAAGCTCACACGCATCTTCATCCCTCTCGTGGGTTGATGGTATTTCCCGCGAAAAATCTCGACGCGGTGATCCGACATGGACGATTGGCGTCATTGGTGATGGTGCTTTGACAGGTGGGATGGCGTGGGAAGCATTAAACAATATTGCTTCCGATCACAAGCGACGCGCAATCATTATTGTCAACGACAACGGGCGCTCCTACGCACCAACTATTGGTGCTGTAGCTCGCCATCTTGATCTTCTGCGTTCTTCGCGAAATTACGAAAAGGCGCTGTCATGGGGTAAACGAACTCTCATGAATTTTGGGGAACCTGGACGCGCAACTTACGGAGCTCTTCACGGCCTCAAAAGCGGTATCAAAGACGCGCTCATCCCACAGGCGATGTTTGAGGACCTCGGATTGAAGTACCTCGGGCCTGTTAACGGTCATGATATTGCCGCCATGGAAGAGATCTTTAATCGTGCACGAGCTTTGCATGAGCCCGTCCTGATCCATGTCATGACGCAGAAGGGACGGGGCTACACCCCCGCGGAAGAAGATATCGCAGATCGATTCCACGCAGTGGGGAAGATCCATCCGGAAACCGGACTGCCTATCGCGCCAGCACGTTTTGCCTGGACCAGTGTGTTTGCTGACGAGATTCGTCAGATTGCACATGAACGCGAAGATATTGTGGGCCTAACTGCTGCGATGCTGCTGCCCGTTGGCCTCGGTCCCTTCAAGGACGATTTTCCTTCGCGCGTTGTTGATGTGGGGATCGCAGAACAGCATGCGGTTGCCGCAGCCGCTGGAATGGCTTTCGCTGGAGCGCACCCGGTTTTTGCGGTGTACGCGACCTTCCTGAATCGAGCATTTGATCAAATCCTTATGGATGTTGGGCTTCACCACTGCGGCGTAACCTTTGTTCTTGATCGGGCCGGAATTACTGGTGATGACGGAGCATCCCACAACGGAATGTGGGATATTTCGATGCTGAATTCCGTTCCCGGCTTACGCCTTGCTGCCCCGCGTGATGAGGCGACGCTACGCGAAGAATTACGCGAAGCCGTAGCGGTAGATGATGCGCCGACAGTCCTTCGTTATCCGAAGGGTGCCTTGACTGATCCTATTGTTCAGCTTCGTCGTGTGAGTGGCTGCGATGTCCTCAAAGACTGGGATGAGGGCGCTGAAGCCTCAAAGGTCTGCATCGTTGCCTTGGGCTCGATGGTCCCAGCTGCCATGGAAGCAGCCGCTCTTCTCGAGAATGAAGGCTTGGCTAGCGTGCGCGTGGTCGATCCCCGCTGGGCTCTTCCAGTTCCCGAGGCCTTGGTTGGCCTGGTCGAAGGAGCTGAGCTTGTGCTCAGCGTTGAGGATGGCTTAGTTGATGGCGGATTTGGGTGGTCGCTGCGTGATCTGCTTTCTTCGGATGCATTGACGCGCTCGATCCCAGTCGTCACTGCCGGTATTCCGAAGGAATTTCTTCAGCAGGCAAGCCGCGCGAGCATTGTGAAGGCCCTTGGTCTTCATGCACTGGGCCTGAGTGAAAGGATTCGTCACGCTTTAGCGGGAGAGTAGATCGCTCAGGGCAATGGTCATCAACGAGATCTGCCAGGGGCGTGCACCCTGCGCGCTAAGGAAATCATCGACAGTCATTCCCAATCCCTGTTGGGTGTGCTCCCAAGCCAATGCGCGTTGAACCCGTGGTTCAAGAACGATTTCCGGACTAATTTCTAAAGTTTCTGCTTGCTTCGCAACGGCCTCACGTACCTCAAGAAGAAGCTCATGCGCTTCGGCATGGATACGTTGCCAATGCCTGACACTGGGAGTATGCCCGTCGTCTTCCGTCCGATGTCGCGGTGGAAGTTGGTTTTCTGGAAGGGCTAGTGCACGACTGACGGCGTCGAGGAAGCGCTGCGCGTAACGTCGGGCCTGAGGCGAACGAAATTCAGCAATCGAAAGAAGATTGTGGCGTGTCCTTGGCGGACGTTGAGCGGCGTGGATAATTCCGCTGTTTCGCACCAAGCGTCCGGGAGCAAGATCGATCTCGCGTGCAATCGCATCACGTTCGATCCAAAGCTCACGTGCGATTGCTAGAGCTCGTTTGGAGGTCAACTTGCCAATGCCGGAGATTGAACGCCAACGATCTTTTTTCGGTGAAGGAGGGGCGGCCTCGGCAATGTGCGAAAACTCCTGCTCTGCCCACGAGATGCGGCCAAGGTTGTCCAAGCGCTTTTCAAGGGAATCTTTAAGAGCAGTTAGAAGCTCAACATCGAGAACCGCATATCGCAACCAATCCTTTGGAAGGGGTCGTACCGACCAATTCGAGGCTTGGTGGTCCTTGACAAGTGTCAGTCCCAATACTTGCTCACAAACTGCAGAGAGCCCGAAGTGAGTCATCCCCAGTAGGCGTGACGCGACTTGCGTATCAAACAGTGCCGGAATTTCCAGGCCGAGCTCACGTAGATTCGGGAGATCTTGAGAAGCGTCGTGCAGAATCCACGTCGAGTTCATGCTTGCTTGAAGGCACTCAAGGTGGGGGAGAGCCGCAGTGTCGATCAAGAAGGAGCCGACGTCCTCGCGTCGCAGCTGGAGGAGATAGGGCGAAGAACCATAGCGAAAGCCTTGAGCGCGCTCGACGTCCACTGCAACCGGAAGGGAAGAAGCCGAGAGGTCCTGTGCAGCCTGTTCCAAAGCGCTATGAGTGTCAATAATTTCTGGGATTCCTTCGCGAGGGAAAGCGATGAGCTCGGGGTCCTCGCTGTCTCCCACGGCGAGGCCGTAGGGATTTTCAATGAGCACGTTCTATGCCCTCTCAAGGAATCGTTGATTTTCAACACCGGCGATCCGACACATGAGATCTTGCCACGCCAGAAGGTGCTCGCCAATCCAGGGCGTATTTGGTGTGAGTGAAACACGAATCTCAACAGCGAGTGTCGAGCCCATGAGGATCAGGCCTCCAAAAGATTCGCTCACTTCTTTGCTCACAGTGCCCGTCAGGTCATGGAAACCCGCGCCGCGCTCTTCAAGACAGTCGTGAGTCCAGTTCCACAGTGCTTCAGAAAGAAGGGGATCAGAACTCATATCGGCATCAATTTGCGCACGGAGCTGTGCGACAAGACGGAATGGCCCGTTCCAGCCCATTTGTCCGTTGGGATCGTGGAGGATGACAAAACGACCGAAAGCAAGGGCTTCATCGTGGGCAGTTTGTGTCGTGCGAAGTGCAAGTGCAGCAGTGAAAGGAGCAAGTGCGCGCGGTGCGGGAACTTCCTCAATTTCGACATGAGGATGAACAGCACTGCGTAATGACATGAGTGCTGTTCGAAAATCCTCGGGTGGTGCCACTTCGATCACGTCCTCGACTTTATGAGTCCGCGTTATCTGGCAGCGGAAGGCGCGCCGCCGTGCGCTGAATAAATCAGGTGTGAGCGGGGACACGCCGTCTTGATTTGTGTTCCAGGTGCAAACCCTGTTAGCCTTTCATCCGTTGCGAAACCGTTCCGGCGGTTTGATAACGCGGATGTGGCTCAGTTGGTAGAGCATCACCTTGCCAAGGTGAGGGTCGCGG
>ERZ773057.29-NODE-29-length-86497-cov-8.108015_pt1 | contig 86497 bp, 64 predicted proteins | sample MGYA00580629_ERZ773057 | MGnify/ENA primary metagenome ERZ773057 (study PRJEB29015, sample SAMEA2738143) | human oral metagenome | biome: human oral; feature: human-associated habitat; material: saliva | place: China | collected 2163 ...
GCTAGTACGACTGGGCAGTTACAAGCCCATTACCTTTAGGTGATGGGTAGTTGACTTTATGTTTCTCCTTATATTATTTTGTGAGTTACTTACAATTCAAAGTTTTGAATCTGATAAAAATTTAAAACAATATCATCTTCCATCTTTAATAAGTTTTGTATAACCTGGTATGCTTTAGTATACAAACATGGATAATGAAATTCTAAGTTATCGCTTCTAACGCAGGTGTAATACCTATCCTGGTAATATATCCTGTAACTATACTTCTTTAGTACCAATCTTACAAATGGAAGCTTCTCTGGATCTTCATACAAAAGCCCTAAAATCTTTATACACTCTAACACTGTCAACTTCTCTAGCTCTTTTTCTATATCGTTATCTAATGGTCTAAAACCCATGATTGCTAATACCAAATTACAATCATCTGATAATTTATCCCTTCTCGATATCTTCCTTATGTTACTTATCTTGCTTGCTTCGAGATAGAATTTGTTGCTTTTAATAAAGCTAGTTGCACTTTTGAATTTGCTCATTATCTAAAATATACCTAGCCTGCATGGAAGATGTATGGGCAAGCACAAGTAATGGGGAGCTTTCCATGGCATTGTAATATGCTGCAACTTCAGATCCAGCCTGTGGGACAACATTCATCCAACGAATAGCCAGCATTTCATCATCTGTTAATACGACGCCATTCTTCGCAAGAATCATTAACGCTTTGACTCCAGTTCCAAGAGGGACTCCGTTATCTTCAATCTTATAAAATGTTTCCGACTTCCAGACAAATTGCCCTTTGTTATCTGATTTAACGTTATCGTTCATTGCGAGTGCTGCCTGAATATCCATCTGATCATAGCTTTTAACATTCTTTGTATCTTCGATATAGAAGTTAATATAGTCTACCCATGATAATAGTGAGACGATAGCAATGGTTGACATATTTACTGTTGCGTTTCTTACACTGCCATTTTCTAGTGTTGTGTTATAGTTTGTATAATTTTTAAATGAGCCTCCGAAGGTCTTTGCCATCACTTTAAATGTGTTGATTGCATGTTGGCATAATCCACCCTTTTCACTTAGGATTCCATCTCTTGTTAATGGAGCTGTGAAAAAGTCTGTTGATAATAAGTACCCTAGTAGTTGTTGCCCGATTCTTGGGGCAATATATTGATTATAAAAGCCAATAAATGTTTGTTTGTTCTTCTCTATAAGTTCTGCATTTAACATAATGGTCTCCCTTCTATTTCTTTGATCATTTTTAAATTTTTATTCATTGCATCTTGTAAAGCGATTGGCAGTTGATGTATCTCAAAATCTTCCTGTCCAACAATCCCATCTGGAGTTGCAACAAATAATGTAGCAAAGTTTTTGTTGTTTGGCTCTAATCTGTGATCAACAACACTTGGAATCACCCCTCTTTTTGGAGCGATAACTGATAATGATTCGATTTCATCAAGTGGTGTATAAATAACTTTTATAACGTCATGATTGATAAATGTAACTACGGTATTATCATTTACTTTCTGAAGTGATTTAATTTTTACCGACATGATTCTTCTACCGCCTCCTTTACTTCTTTTGTGATAACGGCATAACTTAGAAGTTCTACCTTATCTAATTCATCACATGTGCTAGGTACGCATAAAATATATCCAGTTTCTGCAAATGGAGACTCCTGCAACTGAGCTACATCATAATAGATATCATCTCCACTTCTGTATGCAACCAATAATGTTTCATTTTCATCAATTAAATCATCAACGATCTGTTGTACGTTATCTTGATAGTTTTTACCATTTAATTTGTTCCATTTCATATTCTTTTCCTCTTTCTTTTGTGTAAAAATCTTATTTCCTTCCTTATCTTTTACACTCTTATTATAGCATATAACAGTATATATAACAAGAAAAGAATAGAGTATTCCCTATTCTTTTGACATATATTTTTTGATGTCCATGTAATCTTCTACGACTTTCTCTTTTTCTACAATTTCAGATCTAAGAGCATCCATTTCTTCATTTATCTCTGTGAGTTGTTTCTTAATTTTCTCCTTTTCAATAGATTCAGTTTGTAGTTCTTCGATTCTTCTTTGTAACATCTTTATTTTCGGTTCGAGATTGATCATCCAGATATTTTTATCGGACAACATTTTGCTAAAATCACTAATTTCCTTTTGGATCTTCTCAATTTCTTCTGAACCTTTTGTAGCAAGCTTGTATTCTTGTGTTTTCTTGATATCTTCAGATGTTTTTGCCTTGATTGTAAATTGTGCATAGGAATATTCACCATAACCATCGTTATGTCGAGCAAGAGAACTCAGGATAACATCGTAAAGCGTATATGTATTTTCCATAATCTTTTTCGCAAACAAAACATTATTCGTTGAGTCCTCTAAATATATCATTACACCATCAGATATTGGTTGTGCACTGGTTTCAAGGTTTATATCATCCTCACTCAAACCTGTGACATCCATTATGACTGGACATAAATCATGTTTTGCTAATACTGTTATTAGTTCCTTTATTTTGTTTCTGTTCATTTCTAATAATAGGCTCCTTATTTTTGTGGATAAAATTTCGTGATATCCATATCGTCAAACACGACGCCCTCTTTTAATAATTGCGAACGTAATTCATCGAGCGTTTCATTTAATCCTAATAAGTTTTGTTTAAGCTTTTGTTTTTCATTGTCTAACAATTTTAATTGCTCGGCTTTGTCTATCGCCTTTTGAACGTTTAGTGCGATTCTCCCTATTTTTTCTTCAATATTTCTTATTTGAGATTTTTGTTTTTTCTACTTCTCTTTTAAATCCTTTTATTTCTTCTGCTTTTTCTGTGGCGATCTTGTATTCAGGAGAATCCGTTATTTCTTCCAGTGCTTTTCTTTTTAGTACGATTGTGGCTTTGCATTCGATTGTGTCGCAACTGCTTTCTTCAACAGTATCAAGAATAAAATCAAAATCTGTATAGACGTTTTCAAGCATCATCTTAAATTCAATAACACCTTTTAACGATGCAAGGATTAAAATTTTTGCTCCATCAAATACTTTTTGCTCATAGTGTTTATTTTCTAAATAATTGCGACTTACAAGGTTATTATATCTTGAAAAATCAACGACAAGTGGGCAAACTCCCCTTTCTTTTTGTTTTCTTAAAGCATTCTTATCTAAATTCATTTATTTTACCTCTTCTTTCCTTTTCTTCTTTTTATCTTTATAGAGTTCTTCTAATTCTTCATGCTCTTTATACTCGGCAACTAAGAAATTTCCAATGTTATTCTTGATGCATTCTTCCGCTGATAGCTCTGCTTGTTTAAATAACTCTGGATTATCTAGCATCTCTTCAACATACTTGTTAATTCCAGATTGGCTCTGACCGATCAGGTCGCCAGTTCCACGTTGATGAAGATCTGCTTCGGCAATTTTGAAGCCGTCATTGGTGCTGACCATCGTTTGTAGTCTTTCATTTGAAACATCTTCAGCGATCATATAGCAATAGGATTGATATGATGATCTGCCTACACGACCTCTTAGCTGGTGCAAGGTTGCTAAACCGAATCTATTTGCTTGTTCGACAACCATGACCGTTGCAGATGGAACATTTACACCAACTTCTATTACGGTCGTGGAAATTAGAATATCACAAGCGTGATTATTATTATCTGCAAAAGCTGATATTGTCTTGGCAACATCTGTTGACTTCATTTTCCCATTTACGACTCCTACACCAATACCTCTAGGAGTGAAAAAATCTCTGTATAACTTACTCATCTGCTCAATGCTAACGATATCTGTATTGTCATTCTCTTCGATTGCAGGACATACCACATAGCATTGATGACCAGCTTGGATCTGTTCTAGTATAAGATTGAATACCTCGTTGTGTTCATCAGAAACCTTTGTGATGATCGGGAGTCTTCCTGCTGGCTTTTGTGTGATCAGCTTAATTTCTTTTCCTTGTCCATATAGAACATTTGCCATTGTACGTGGAATTGGAGTGGCAGACATAGAGATACTATGCACCCCATCATTCGCCTTCTTAATCAGGGCTTCTTTTTGCTCAACGCCAAAGAGATGTTCTTCATCTGTGATAACTGATCCAAGATTATGGTAGACTACATCACTAGAAATGCAGGAGTGAGTTCCTATAATAAAATGGATTTCTCCAGACTGGATTCTCTTTAAAATTTCATTTCTTTCTTTCTTGAGAAGTTTGCTATGTAAAAATACACAATTCAAACCGAACCGTTTTGCATATTCTGATATTTCTTCATAGTGTTGTCTTGCTAGAATTTCTTTTGGAGCCATCAATACAGACTGATATCCATTCTCAGCTGAATAGAACATCATTGCAGCGGCAACAATCGTCTTCCCACATCCCACATCACCTTGTAGCAAGATATTGTTTCTAATGCCATTTCTGGCGTTTAAAAATATCTCATTTAAGATTGCTGCTTGTCCACCTTGCCCTTGTGTTAGAGCAAATGGTAAAGATCTTATAAAACTTTGGGTTAAAGCCCAGCTCTTATATTTCAAAGATGTGTTCTTAGGAGTTTCTACCCTGTTTCTCTTTAAGGATAAATTAAAGTAAAGAAGATCATTGAAAAGAATTCTTCTTTTTGCTTCTTCTTCTATTTGCTTGTTCTGTGGATCATGAAGAACTTGCAATGCCTGCTTATATGGCATAAAACCAGCAACAAGATGTGGTTCAACAATTTCTTGCTGCATTAACATGAAGTTTTCTCTGATTTTAGCTATCTCTTTTTCGTCTGCATCCTTTAATGATGGATACACTGTATGAGTATGAGGTTGATATTGGCTTGCTAAATAGATGCCTGTTACATCTACAATAGAATATCCATATTCGTCATATTTTGGTTCTCCACATACAACAACATCCTTACCAGAGAAGCTGGCATACATGTTTAATAGGAATACATTATTAAATAGCACGACTTTATAATCCATGCTGCCCTTGAAATAAAAAACCAGATAGGTTTTTCCAGTTGCCATTCTCTTCTTTTGCACGCTCACCTGTTTTCCAAGAACCGCACAATGACCATTTGCCTGCTGAATATCCAATGGTTTGCCATATCGGATTGCCTTACGTGGGAAGAACTCTAAAAAGTCTCTTACTGTAAAGAGGTGTTTTTTATTGAGTGCTGCCAGTGTTTTTTCTGAAATGTTTAATCTTTTTAGATCCACAATATATTCCTTTCTACACTATACATTATATCATATAACAGTATATATGGGAAGAAAAAAGAGAGGCTTCAACCTCTCTGCAATAAATATGCGAGTCCTGTCGTTCTCATGATACATTTGTTTGAAACAATACCTTTTTCTAAAGCGTTTCCTTCTGAAATAATGATATTCTTTTGTTTTGCTCTTGTAATTCCAACATAAACAAGGCTTCTTTCTAACATTCCCTTCGGTTTTTGAGGCAATAGAATTAGTGAGGTATCACACTCTGAACCTTGTGATTTATGGATCGTAATTGCATACGCTAAAGCTATATCTTCCAGATTTTCTCCGTACACTTGAAAGATCGTTCCATCATACAACTGGATTTCTACAACTGGAGTTATATAGTTTTCAAAATGGAAAATATTCACAATTTTTCCTTCGTCTCCATTCAGATACCCAACTTTATAGTTATTTGATAACATAATGACCTTATCACCTTTTGAAAAAGTGGTTTTATTAAAAACGATGGATTCTTCTTGTTTAAAGTTCAGCATGTTATGTATCTGGTTATTAAGGTTAAAAGTGCTGACGGGGAATTTTTCCTTTTTGATTGGTGAGTAAAGTTTTATATTATACTTACTAGCATCTGTAGACTTCATTAGATCAATCGTTATCTGATTCATTTCGTCTTGATTTCTGGCTCTGATGATTCTAAATGTATCATCTTCTAATAGATCACATCTTCCTTGTCTGATTCGTATACTATTCTCGATAATGGCGGAGCCTTCTTGTTGGCGGTAGACATTCGTTAAACGAACAAAAGGTATTTTTTGGGACTTCATAAAATCATGTAATACATTCCCTGCCCCCACTGAACCTAATTGGTTTTCATCCCCAACAATTAGTAGCATTGAACCCTGTTTGATTCCTGTTAATAGCATAGAACAAAGTTCATTATCTACCATAGAAAATTCATCAGCAATAATCAAATCGTAATCCAATTGGTTATGTTCATTATTGTATTGGATAATTTCATTTTCTCCAAATGGTCTAATATCAAGTAACTTATGAATCGTTTTAGCATCATTCCCTGTTACTTGTCGAATACGTTTTGCAGCCGTACCTGTTGGAGCAGTCAGTGCAATTTTTGCATTAGGGAACATCTTTCGATAGTAATGTAATAAGCCGTTAATGACAGTCGATTTCCCTGTTCCTGGACCACCTGTTAAAATAGCAATTCCTTCTTTTTGCATAAGCGTAAAAGCACGCTTTTGTTGTTCGTCATACTTGATTCCGCATTCCTTCTCTATCTCTTCAATAATTGCTTCTTTTGGTTTTATAAAACGTCTATTGCTGATCAAACGAGTTACATTTTCTTGAATTTTCTTTTCAAATTCATAAACTTTTCTGTGATAAACATAGATCTGATTATCAAATACTTCAAACTTAAATTTGTCTGGTCTATTTAAGATAATTGCCAATATATGTAATGGACTTGTTCTATATCCTATCTTTGTACTTTCTTCGATATATTCTGCCATTGAGAAAAGATTTGTTAATGTGATACAGGTATCTCCACGTCTATCTAATGTAGTAAACACTTCTCGGATCAAAGCATATACCCGAATTGGATCACTAGCTATAAATCCTTGTTTCTTGGCTAAAGATTCTCTTTGTGCAAAAGTTAATCCTGCCTTAAAAAGTATATAAGGATTCTTTTTTACAATAGATAAAGATCTGGTTCCATACTTGCTATATATTGATTTAGCTCCGAGATAACTTCCCCCAGCAGATGTAATAAAATCAACAAGTTCTTGCATGTCTGAATATTGATTGATTTTATTTACAAAACTTTTCGCTATACTATCGTTTATTCGTGGAATCTTCGCAAGCTGTTCTATTGCATCTGGTGATTTACAGAAAGAAAAAATATCGCCATTGCTTAGTTTTATGATTGCAGAAGCAGCTGCGGTTCCAATATTGGAAAATTTCCCACTGCTTAAAAAGGATAATGTTGTTGTATCATTTTTACTTAGTGGTTTACATTTGGTCGATACAAAGATATTTCTGCCATTTATAATTTCGATATTGCCTTCAAGAAAGACTGGTGTGCCAGCATCTAGGTCGGACGCTATTCCTTTGCATAATACCGTGTTGTATTGAGGATCTAATGGAATCGTTTTATCTTCTGTTGAAACAGAAAAATATGTCATTCCTGATAATTCATCTTTCCTAATTACCTTTTGAAGAACTCCATAAAATTCCATTTTTTTACCCTCTCTTTCGTACTAATATAGTAGCATATACTGTTATGTATTTCAATAAGAAAACAGGACTAATCAATATCGTCCTGTTCTTCTTCTGTTTCTTCCTTTTCATTCTGTGATTTTGCTAAATGTTCTGAAAATAAGTCTACTAATCGAGTATTTCTGATTCTATCTGGATTTTCTAAAGCAAGCTTCAAAGCCTCTTCATTTCCGTATAAACGGATTTTCTGTTTAGCTCTTGTGATTCCTGTGTATACTAGATTCCTACTCAGGAACGAACCCATGTAAATCAGGTTTGGCGGGAGTGCCAATAGGATATTCTTGTATTCAGATCCTTGTGACTTGTGGATCGTCAATGCGTACGCAAGTTGAAGATGTTGTGCCTTTTCTGGATCCAACCAAAAACGTCGCCCATCATCTGTTTCAAATCCAATATATTTATCTTCATAATTGATATCGAATACATATCCAACATCACCATTATAGATTCCTTTTCCATTCTTTTTGTTGAGGTGATCATGTCTTGTTCCATATCCATTGACACAATAATAACCATTATCGTATGTGTGGTAAGAAAATTCTTCTGTATTGAAGTTGACAGTCATCATAACTCTATCGTACAGATATATTTTTTGACCAGACTCTGTTTTTGTTGGAATTGCCTTACTCTTATTATCCCCATTATATTTTTCTTGTAATAATTTATTCATTTCTTTAACAAAAGCATTTGTAGGAGCAAGAATAATCGTCTTTTTTGGATCAAAACCAACCTGATATTTGATATCTTCTGCATCTACTGGATCGATCCCCTCCATAATAAAGTCGTGATAATTACTTTCTATCTGGTTTATTAATGCAGTATTATCATTTGTCTTTGCTCCCCACATAAAAGAGTTATCTACAAATAAGAGCTTGTTGATATCACCCTCATTAACAATATCCCAATTGTTTGCAAGAGATGGTATGTCTTTCGCTCTGAAGTTTGTTGTTAATTTGGAACACTTGATATTTGTTTGTAGTATATCTTTTAATATCTGTCCAGCTCCGATTGCTGGCAACTGATCAGGATCGCCAACAAATACAACTTGCATGTTGAATATCCCATCTTCATCGGTTATAACCTTAAAGAACTTCGCAAGCGTTACGATATCGATCATTGATAATTCATCAATAATTAACATGTTATCATACACGGATTCGCTTAAAAATTCTTCTCCACGTCTAATTTTATTTGTCATAGAAAGCATGGTTGCAGCGTGGTAAGGGAAGAATTCTTTATCGGTAGGATCTGTCTCATCATATAACTCGTCTACATAATAACCACCCTTCTCTTCAATCGCTTCCTTGATTCTGCCAGTTGCTTTACCAGTGAAAGAAGTTAAAATACTAGGATGGTTAAAATACTGCTGAGCAATATATGCAATACATGCAACTACAGTTGTCTTTCCTCTTCCTGGACCACCTGTAATTACAGATACTCTATTTTTAAATGCCTCGTGGATTGCGGATCGTTGTTCTTCACTGAATTTACCACTATGGGTTTTTTCTGCCCATTCATCGATGAATGTATTGACTTCATCTTGATTGTAAACTGTCAATGGTTCTGAGCTTTTTAAATTGGCTAGAGTCTTTGCTACAAAGTTTTCAGCTTCTGTTAATCTTTTAAACTCTACAATACCACGGCTTACGCCATCTTTAAGGATCTTCTTTAATTCTACATGCTCATGTTTGCCAAGAGTTTTAAAGGATTCTTTTATTGAAGCTGCATCCATTCCAGATAAATATTTTGCAGCTACCTGTTGCCAATTGTGTAGATTGCGAGGATCGCTCAAATCAAGATATGTATCTCCATTACAGAATGAAAGTAACGTTTCCTTTGCTGCAAGCCATATCAAACCTTCAACACGAATCTTATCTTCTGGTTTTCCTCCTAAACGACTCCAGATCTGATCTGCCATTGCTGGAGTTAAAGAGGTCTGGAAAGACACTTCAAAAGGATCTTGCTGTAATCTTGATATTACTGTTTCTCCATAAACGTCAATCAGATCTTCAATCAATTTCTTTTTTCCAGATAAAACAGGGAAAGTTGCGGAAATGCTGCTAGTAATATCTATAGAATAAAAATATTCTTTAATAGCCTGTTTTTGTTTTTCTCCAATTCCTTTGATTTTTTCGATTTCTTCTGGATCCAACAAAAGTGTTTTAATTGCGGTTCTTCCTAGATGCTTAAAGATCTTTTCGGCTGTAACTTCTCCAATACCATCAAAATCTTCACCTGAGAAGAACTTTATAATATCGTCTTTCGTATTTGCATTAGGAAAAATACCAATAATAGAATATACGTCAGATTTTCCTGCTTCGCTTTTGATTTGATATGCACCTAAAAAAGAACTACCACTTTTTAAATGGTGCCCACTTGTTCCGTTGACCATTACCTTTTGTGGAAATCTTAGTTTGGCATCTGTCATATTTGCAATACAACCAAACCAACCATCTGGTTTTGGACAGTCTTTATACATTTTTAGGACTTTAAATTCTGCGATATTCAACATGGTTTTTCCTTTCTACCATATCCATTATATCACATAACAGTATATATTAAAAGGGAAGAAAATAAAAAAAAGAGGGTTTATCCCTCTTCTTTTTTAAAGATCGTCTGACCCGAAGATATCTCCAATTTCATCAATTGCTAACCCTGATGCTTCGGCTACAGCTTGTACTGTTTCAGAAACTTCTGGCTGCACATCGAATGATTCTGGAAGTGGATCACTCATAATAACTGGTTCACTAACCAACGGTTCTTGAGCTACAGTAATATTACTTGTTAAGTCTTCCGTATTCTTTTCTTTCTTCTTTGCAGTTGATTTTCTCTTCTTCTTTTCCAAAGCAAGAGCAGCTAAACGATTGAGTTCTGTAATACTAATCCCTTCTTCATTTAGAAGTTCAACAATATCACTATGATTAACGCATGCGATCATGCACATATCAAACTCGTTTTCGTTCAACTTGATCAACTTGATAAGCTTTTCGAAGATTTCCTTATCAAGAACGCTTAACTCATCCATAATCAAGATGTTATATCCTGAAAGCTGACTTAGCATGCTCAATAATACAAAGGTTACACAAGCTTTTTCACCACCAGATAATGAATCAAAAGAAATGTATTGGTTTGTACCATCTACATCGACCATTACCTTGATACCATTTTCAAATACGAATTTAATGTCCATATTTGGGAAAATTGTACGAGCCTTTTCATTACATGGTGCAGAGAATTCCTGAACATAGAATGAAATAATTGCTTCCTTTACCTTGCCCTTTGGAGCAAACGCAATACAGAGTGATTCGTAAGTCATAAGCTTATTATTATAAGCTGTTAACTTATTTTCGAGTTCTGCCTTCTGTGCCAGAATATTCCAAGTGTTAATCATTGCATTTAGTTCTGCAATCTTGGTATTGATCTGGTTGAGATCAACATTGATTGGGGCTGGTTCTGGGGGCATCCCAGGCGTATTAGCTGATAATCTATTGATATTATCGGTTAATATTCTTAATTGGTTTTCCAGTGCCTTATCATTATTGATCTTGTTCAAGATGCCTTCTGTTTCTGTTACCTTTGCTTCAGCCATTTTTAATGAAGCTTCTAACTTTATGTAGTTTTGGCGTAAAACATTACGTTCTGCTTCCATTTCAGAAAGAATCGGAGTCTTGTCAGTGTGACAAACTAGCTTCTTTGATAATGGGCAGATCGGTTGAGAAACATTCTTGATCGCTTCTGTAATCATAACTCCATTCTGCTTTGTAATTGCTAGTTGCTGTGATGTTTGAGAGAGCATCTGCTTTGCTGTAGCTAGTTCTCTATTTACAGCTGCAACTTCCTCTTCTGTGTGTGGTGTTAATATGCCATACTGGTTTCGGAAATTTTGCATTGCAAGTTTTGCATCTGCCAACATCTTCTGATGATTTTCTACAGTTTGTTTTGAACGCATGTAGGCATTTAATTTCGCATTATATTCAATAACGCTCTTCTTTGCCTGTTCCAATTGTTCAAGTTCAGCAGGAATTCTATCGGCTGTTACAGCTGGAACTGTTAATTCTCCAAAGCCCTTTAAAATACCCTGCGTCTCTTTAAGCTTCTGCTTGATCATCTTTCTTCTGTCTACAAGTGTGTCATATACAGAATTAAGCATCTCAATACCAAATTCTCCATCTGGTAATATGGAAGAAAGAACTTCTTTTTCTTCTTCTGTTGCTTCTGAAAACTTAGAAAGAACAATGTTCTTATCTAACTGTTCTGGTAAGTATTTTAATAATACTTCACCAAATTGCTGGGACGTTAATCCGTTAAATACTTCGCTACTTGTAGCGATTTTTCCAGTTTCAATATTGATCCCTGGAAATGAAGTTTCTAACATCTGGTTGATTGCTGTTAATGAAGCTGCTTTTCCATCTAAATAATAGATAGATTGTCTCTTATCTGCATAACAACGACGACCAAACGTTCTACCATCTTCTAAGGTCACTGTCACTTCAGCATGATCTTCGCCTGCATGAACAATATCTCCAGCAGGTTCAACACCAGTTAAACCATAAATGAGTGCATTGCGAACGGAAGTCTTTCCTGAACCGTTTGCTTGACAAAATGCCGTGATTTTGCCTAGATCAAAAGAGTGTGTTCCCTTTAATCCTTGGAAGTTTGTTACTAATAAATTTTTGATTTTCATAATTTTCCTCCTATAGCTATACTAGCTTCTCCATGATCATCAAATGATACAAAAATATTATGCGATATGAAGGAAAATAAAAAACAGCAGATATCCTCTGCTGTTAGTTACTTCTTATTCCATTTCATCGGTTTCTTCTAGTTCTAATTCCTTAGCTTCTAAGCTCAAGTCATCTTCTTCTACGACTGCAACTTTTTCATTTTCTGTTGCAACTTCGTGTTCACTCTTATCTTCAACTTCCATATAGCCAACAATTTCCATATCGTCGATCATAAAGTTTTCATAATGGAACTTTGAACCGTTGACTTCTTTTTCTTTGGAAGTCATTCCACAAATAAGATTTAGGATCGTTCCATTCTTGATATCACCCATTAGATCGTTTACACGAGTCTTTGTAGAGAACTGTGGATAGAAGAAGAACTTCTTGTTTCGATAGGATTCATCACCATCTTCTAAGCTAATACTGAGGCGAACATATCGACCATCCTTTGATGGACGTACATTACGTACAACACCACTTGCGTATACATGTAAGAAAGAATCACCATGATAACGGATGCCACCATCAGTTCCAAATACTTCCTTCATAAGTGTCTTTGCCTTCTTGATCTTGTCTACTTGAATATATTGTACGTGTCGTGTTAATGATTCTGAACTTTCGTTTGAGAATACAACACGTCTACGCTGTACTAAGCCAACGATGTGACCTTCAATATCAACTGTATCTCCTACGACAGTTCCTTCTGGAAGTCCATTTACAACAAATGAGATTACATTGTCAAAGCGTCTCTCCTTACCTCTGATGTAAACCAGAATTGATCTGTATCCGTATGCATTATGACCAACGCTGATTACTCTACCTCTTGCTACTACCTTATTTACTTTCTTAAATTCTGACATTTTACTTTCCTCTTTCTTTCTAATTGTCTTCTTCGAATATCATTTCAATATTTTTTCGATGCGGTACAGTATCGAATCCGTTTAGCACTGAAATGTGCTTGATGATATGATCATCTTTTAATTCGATGTCCTGACTGCCTGTTGCTGATGCATCGCTCAGATATGTTGATCCATTTTCATCGTTTTTTACACAAGCTGTAATAAAGAACGGAATCTTTTCTGAACGACACTCTTCAATAAAATCTTCTATCTTGAACTTTTTGCAAAGCTCTTTATATTCTTTTTCTTTATCAAAGTTCATTTCTTCTTTTAAAATCCTCCTTGGTTAGATATATTCTTTCTAACTTTCTATGCTTTTCCAACCATTTCTCAATCGTAGGAAATGGATATTTGCTTCTGATTTTTTTACATTGCGTTCTATAATGCTTAATCAACTTTACTTCTTCTACAAAAGCTTCAAAATCGCTCATGTTAACTTTTAACTCTTTTTTTAGTTTTGGGTCCAGCCTTTGCAATGAAATATGTAATGCTTCGATTAGCCACAACAACATTTCTGGTCTAGCGATTTTGTAGTACATCAGTGAAGCATCCTTGTTTGGCTCATGGCAATACTCGTCAACCCCATAAGTATCTTGGTGGAGTGCCCACGTTCTGAAATGTTCCAAGTGGTTGTCTCCCCACCATCTATTCTTCTTCTGCCCAAACTTTTCATCAAAAAGATTTGTGATCGGGACATTATTTGTGAGCATAAACAGTGATCTTGCAAAATCTGTCGTATCCATCTCTCTAGCCTCTCATATTGTTAAACTGAGAAAAGAAATCATATTCCTCTCCATCTGTTAATGTTGGATCTGGTGCATTTGCAATATCATCTTCTGATATTACATCACTTGTTTCTTCTACTGTTTTAACTGGAGCAACTGGAGCTACCATTGCTTCCTGTTTTACAACAGGCTTTTCAATAATTGGTTGCTTAGCTTCATCTTTATCTTCAGCACTGTAATCTGGCAATTTTTCAACTCTAACAGGAGCTTTCTTCTTTGGCTTTAAGATATCGTCAATTGTGATACGCTTATTCTTTTTAGGTTCAAGTAATACAACGTTCTCTAAGCCTTCCAGACGCATCAATTTAATGCGTTCTGTCTCTTTCTTGATAGTTGTATCATTTCTTAAAAACACGGCTATCTGTGGCGTTAAAAGGCACGATCTAACAAGGGTTTTAAAGAACGCTGTTCGCCAACCTTCCTTGATTTCTCTTTTAAGGAAATCGACGCTTTGTTTATCCTTGATTTCAAATAATAGGTGATAGGTACGCTTTTTCTCTTTCAGTGTAAATGGAATGGCGTTAGGGACAACAAAGGTGACTTGTTGTCCTCTAACATAATATTCCAATGCCTTCTTCATCAGCATTGTAACGGATATTCCGCTTGCATTTAATGAGATAAGATCCGCATCATAATTCTTGTAAAGTTTTAATTCGACTCTCATGGAACGTCACCTTACTGAGCCTGTTGTCTTAATGAACGACTCACCTTTTCATATAGATACATGTAATAGCCTCTTGCATTTGAGTAGTCAAAGCTTAGAGATTTATCATTTTGGTTTCCATCGATTACAACCAAGCCTTCAATACCTGATAATGTTTGTCTAATCGTATCAGCCCATGCTGCACTTGTTCCACCTGTGATAACAAAGTAATTAAACTCATATAGCTCATACATTCTACCGATTCTATCTAATGCTGCATGGCATACCTTTTCGCTTTCACGTTGTAAGATTTCCTTGATAGGAATATGTCCACTGCTGAATCGACTATGCTTAATAACAGTTCCTGTCTCTAAACACTTCTGAATTGCAATAGGTGATACTTCAACGCCATGATTTCTTTGGATTTCAGCACGTACATTTGCCAGCACTTGTTTCATTGCAAATTCTGGGAATGTCTGCTTATCAACAACTCTATTGTTCTTGATAATAAACATATCTAAAGTCCCATGTCCGCCATCAAAGATGATCAAGTTTCTGTTGAAGTAAAAACCAGATTCAGGAATCGCTTTATGGTTATTTCCCATTGCAATTGACATTAGTGTTCCCATTGGTTGTTCCATAACGTCAACGTTTTCCTTGCCAATCACGATATCATATTCAACTGGCTCATCTGCACCGATCTTCAATGCAAAGTGATGTCTTCCTGCAAAAGCATTCTTTAAGAATGGACTATCTTGTTCTAAATACGCTGATGGTAGACCAGTTTCGATCCAAATCTTTTTTCCAATGTAATTTCCATATTGGTTTTGACTGCAGGCAATACCGATTGCCACATCAACTAATACTAAGAACATCGGATCGTCATAACGTTCACGTCCGTACAATGTATTGTCTGAGTGTGACGTATCGCCCTGCTTAATATTGTTTAATGCTGATTCACCAACAATCCAACGCTCTCCTGTTTCTAAATTCTTGTAAATAATAGAATAAGGAGCTGGCGTACCGATTGTCTTAGAATCGTCCATCTCAGCAAAAGCTGGGAAAATGGCGTTCTTATTTGGGGAAACTACTTTAACAGCGGAATATCCGATATCAATTCCACAAACCCAATTACCACTAGGGCTACCATTTGGCTTGTCGGCAAAATTTGTTTTAATTTTATAATCTCTTGTTTCCATCTTATTTCCTTTCTTTTTTTAGAATGGTAATGCAAGCACTACCTTTTCTTCAATTTCATCTATTGTAATTGGTCCGATCTTTCTGCTGTCATAAGAATTATTTCGGTTATCTCCAAGAACAAAATATTCATTTTCTTTTAAAGTATAACCATCTTCATATTCTCCCATATCAAGCATCGCTTCTAAGCTTCTGTTTTCTCGATTGTTGTTTCTGTAAGCATATCCATTTTGAAGTTTGATTTCTTCTTCTGGTAATGCTACAACTCGCTTGATGATCTTATGGGATTTCCCATCCTTTTCTTCGAAAGAATGGTCTTTCATCTTGTCGGCTGGAACCCTGAATACCACAACATCGTTTTCACCAATATCTTTTTCTGAAGTGACGACTCTTGTAATAAGTATCGTTCCATTTTTATAGGTAGGCGACATTGAATCTCCCACCACACGGACCGTTCTAAATCCAGCTAACCGAAAGCCAAATGCAATAGCTAAGCCAACTAGAATACTTGTTAAATATGGATGTTTCTTCATACTACGATCTCATTTTCCCATCTTCAGACTCTTTTGGAGAAATTACTTCTCCTTTTTTAATCTTGTTGAGCATCTCGAATGTTGCCTGCTCATAGTGGCTTGCGTAGACACCGAGAAGAACATTGTTGATGGAAGACAAATATTGAATCATATTGGCAAAACCACCTTCAAATACAAGATCTACTTCCTGCGTTTCTTCATCATCCATGTCATAAACGCTATAATCCGTTGGAGAATCTTTAATAACGATGATTTGTCTCATTAATATATCTTCTCCATCAAGATCTTCTACCCAAAGACTCAGCGTAAGAGAATTTTCTTCTGCTTCTTCTATGTTTTCTTCGACTTCTAACATTGATAAAGCACGTAAAATTAATGCTTCTTCAAGATCACTAAATTTTTCCATGATTGCCTCCGTTGCTAGGAATATTTACATTACCAAATGGTCTGATATTCAGTTCTTTTTCAATAGATTCACGAACAGAATCTGAGTCACTCTTCTTTGTTTTGCGAAGATATTCGCCTTCGTTCTTTTCGTTGAGAAGTGCTACGTATTTCTTCTTCAATTCTTCAACCGTTTGGATGTATTCTACTAGATCTCCGATTTCGCACTCAATGACCACTCTGTCGTTTGGACAGTAACGTTTCATATCGTAATCATCTAGCTTCTTGCCGTCTTGTTCGCTTCTTTCTTTTTTTGTTTCCATAAAACCAATAATTTCTAAATTCTTTTCTGACATTTTTTATTTTCTCCTTATTTTCTATAAATTCCAATAACAATCTTAAATGGTGTATGTTCTAGGACCCTACAATGGTAAACGTCACCAAATCTTATTCGTGAGTTTGTTAGGTTTGATTCTATACCTTCTTTAAAATCTGACTCCAAGATAAATGCAATCACTTTTTTGATTTCACTTGCATACTTCTGGGGAAATGTTAGCTCTGGGCAAACATAATCCCCATTTGTATCTTCGTGCATTTTTGAAATCGACTTACCTTGTGAATCCATACTGTGAAACTTGATTTTTTGATCCAAATTGGTTATCGACATTCTTTCACGCTTTCTTCATGTCTTCTTCAACTAAATCGACAAAGTATCCATTTAACGACTTATTTCGTTTTTCCTTTGCAAACTTTTTGATCTTATCACGTTGCCCTTTTTTTACTGTTAGACAAATGCGATCGTACGTCTTCTTGTTGTATTCACGGGCAATTTCTGTTTTATTACTTCTTTTCATATTTTTTCTCCTGTACTTCTAATCATTATTATACCATAACAGTATATATTTTAAAAGAGGTTTAGTCTTCAATATATTCCTCTATTACAGACTCATCTTCATCTTCTTCATCTTCTAAATCATAATCAATTGTCAATCGTGTTTTTTGATTTGCTAAGTCTGTAATTGATTGATTACGGATTTGTCTCTTATACTCTTCTGCTTCTTCATCATTTCGATAGTTTCCAATGTATTCTGTTGCGTATGGAACGATTTCGGAAGTTCTTTCCTGTGTCTCATAACGCTTTCCACAACCTAGTGGTTCTCCGTTTTCATCTGTTGCTATGATCGGATTTCCAAAACAATCCTTCATTGGTTTACCTTTATCATCTAATTTCTGACCGCAAACAACATGTTTCATGACTGCTCTTGATTGTAAAAAGCCATCGACATAGATTTCTGATTTTAAAAATAGTCTCTCTCTATCTCTTTTTCCAATGATTCCATACGATTTTACCCATGGATAGTCGGCATGATTGCTTGGATCCTGATCAAAGGATACACGTAATTTTCGGTTAACTGCCAATTGATATTGTGTAAACCCAAATTTGTTATTAATATGGATTCTACCTGGATCACGTACAAGCAAACCAAAAACCCTTACGATATTGGAAATATCTCGATGCTCTGCAAGATACTGACTTGCTTCTTCATTGGTGTCAACATGTCCTAACATCTCTACAAAGGTTGGGGCTACAAATAGAACTTGCCCAATATAACTTGTTGGTCTTCCACAATCTGGACACACTGTACGTTTTGTTTGCCGTAATGTTCCGATTACACCTTTTAAGCCCACAATGTCACCACGCTTGGCATCTTTGATTTTATTGATAATATTAGCGTCTCTTGATGCAATTCGGACTTCGCTTAGTGATAAGTTTTCCTTATCTTGATTTGAACGAACACTTCTTTCTTGCTTGGCAACCATAACGGTTCCTGTGCAATATATAGGTGTTTGATCACTATCATTTCGGTAAACCATGATATCGTTTACCATGATTCCTCTTAGCATAACTAAATTTTCTTTAGCCATATAAATTTCTCCTTCTGTTACATAATATATTATGCTATATATGGTATAAAATATAGCAGTATTTAAAAGAAAATAATAAAAAAAGAGCATATTTTATGCTCTTTCTTTTTTAAGACATTTTCGTTACACCACAAATCTCATTTACTTTTGAAGAAACTGTAAAGCCTAATTTCTCAGTCTGCTTTGTTTCTACATTGTAGATATAAACAGTATTACCAAAGTCTTCTTTCATATTTTCTAATTCTTGCATACTAACCGCATTTGAATGGACTAAATACGTTCCATTCTTCTTCTTAGCTTCGAAACATTTTTGTAATGTGAATTTGTATTCAGCATCTAATGCCTCTCCATCTTCATCTGAAGAATTGAAGTCATCTAAATCTGTTTTACCAGAAAAGAGTAACACATTTCCTTCTTTAATGAATTGCTTATTTTGTTCGTATGCCTTTTGGAATACATTAATATTTGCAGTTCCAGTTTGATCCTGAACAACAATGAATGCCATATCATTTCCAGTTTTCTTACTCTGTCTAATTTCTACATTTGTAATCAGACCGAAAATCATTGTTGTGTTTGCATCCATGTCGCTGATCGGAGTAGCAGATAGTTCTTCTGGTCTACCATAATTGTCTAATGGGCTTCCTGAAACATAATATCCAAGAACCTCTTTTTCATCTGCCAACTTCTCTTCTGTTGTTTCAATTACAGGAGTAATTGTCAATGACTCAAAGGCTGTTCTCAATTCGATAACTGCTTCTTTCGCTCTTTCTAAAGACTTTTGCAACTTATCTTCTGTTGTTAATTTCTTTAGTTCAACATGTAGCCCAAGTTCCTTTTGCTTTTCAACTAACTCTTCATCACTGCCACATAAACAAAGTTTAGGTAAAATTTCTGTTACTGTCTGAATGTAGGTTTCTTTTTTTGCAAGCTTTGCATAGGCTGTCTTGAAAGCATCATAACTATCCAACATTGCCTTACGACTCACATTGAAATCGTCTAATGCTCCTGCCTTAATCAAGTTGATTACCGATGTCTTATCTGCCTTACTACGAGCTATAAAGTCGTGGAAAGAAGTATAAGGGGCGTTTTCAACAATTGCTTTAGCAGCTGACGCAACTTCCTTTACAGAAGCTAGACCAAATAGGATCTTGCCATCATGGACTGTAAATTTGCTCTTGGAGTAGTTTACATTTGGTGGCAATACCTTTACACCAACTTCATGAGCCTCAATTAGAAGTTCTGGAAGTGGATCCTTGGCTTGTGTTTTTTCAGCCCAGTTCATTGCTCCAGCTAAAAATTCGGCTGGATACAATTCTTTAAGATAGCCAGAAACATAGCTGTTATAGGCGTATGCTGCGGCGTGTGACTTATTAAACGCATACTTAGCAAAGTTTGTCATTTCATCAAACAACTTACTTGCTGCATCATAGTTGATTCCATTTGCAACACATCCACGGATACCTCTATCTGGATCGCCTTCAATAAAAGCATGGCGTTCTAGTTCTAGCTTTTCCATCTTCTTCTTAGACATGTATCGGCGAACCATATCGGCTCCGCCAAGTGTATATCCAGCTAACTTTTGGAAGATCTGCATGACCTGCTCTTGGTAAGCAATGGCTCCATACGTCTTTCCTAAAATAGGTTCCAACTCTGGAGTTAGATATTGCACTGGTTTTCTTCCATGCTTGACATCCATTACGCTATCCAAATATTGCATTGGTCCTGGTCTAAACATCGAAACAAGAATGATCAGGTCCTCGAAAGATGATGGTTCAAATCTCTTCAGCATCTTCTTCATTCCCTTACTTTCAAACTGGAATACAGAGTTCGTATGAGCCTGTGCAAATACCTTCTCAAATGTTTCCTTGTTATCTAGTGGGATTCTGTATGGTTCTGGATTGATTCCACGTTCCTTTAACTTCCACTTGCAATCTGTAACAATGTCCAATGTTTTTAGCCCTAAGAAATCGAACTTTAACATTCCGTTTTCTTCAACCTCGATCATGTTACATTGGGTCGTATAGATTCCTAATTTACTATTGTAACGTAAAGGTACGATCTCTTTTACTGGAGTTCCATCTGTGATAACAACACCAGCTGCGTGAGAACCATACGCTGTACAACAGTTTTCAAAAACCTTAGCCCATTTAATGATCGTATTTGCAGTTTTATCATCTGCAAACTTCTGAATTAGGTCAGCGTACAATGTGATTTCTGCTCCGTTAGGATCTTGCTTTTCAAGTTTCGTATTAAACCCTAATCCTGGCTTAGATGGGATTGCCTTAGCAATCTTGTCGGCTAGTGATAAGAATCTTCCTCGATAACTTTCATCATTGTTCTTGTAAGCTAAAAAGAAGCCATAAGAACGTGCTGCTGCACGGATTGCTCCTCTAGGAGCCTGTGCATTTTGTGTCATGATTCCAACGACACAATCTTCACCATACTTCTGTTTAACATATTCGATCGTTCTAGGACGGATCGTATTACTGATGTCAGAATCAATATCTGGAAGTGATACACGCTCTGGGTTTAAGAAACGCTCAAACAAGAGTTCAAATCTGATCGGATCCAAATGAGTAATGCCTAATAATTGGCAAACTAGTGATCCTACAGCAGAACCACGTCCAGTTCCATTTGCGATACCGACAGGAGTAGTAAATCCTCTCTCAAGCTTCCAAGCTCGCAACGCCTCTTTTTCGATTGGAGCATTTTCGATTTCTTCTGGTGGAATACTATCGTATTCGGCTGCGTAGCGATTAAAATCCTGTACAACCAAGTGATAATCGACATACCCCATCTTTTTGATGATTTCAATTTCACGATTTAATCTTTCTTGATACTCAGCTGGTAATCCAGCTGGATATAAGCGATTGATTCCATCCTGAAGTTCCTTCATGAATACATCATTTGTATACTCTTCTGATTTTCCTTTAAATACCTTTGGAAAATGATTTGTAATCTTAAAGTCTACATTGCATATACCTGCAATATATAAAGTATTATCAAATGCTTCTTCAATGACATCATCTTCAAAAACATGTGAGAACATAGCTCTCATTTCTGGCGTTGTCTTAATGTAGAGTTCTCGGTCTGCATCTTGTAGTGGTTCCCACTTTTCAAATCGCAAACTCTTCATAATCATTCTCTTTAATAGTTCCTCGTTGGAGTTTGTTACCGTGTGTACATCATTTGCGGCAACAAGAGGAATGTTCATAGAACGTGCTAGATTTACGATCTTATTGTAGACAACTTTTTCTTCTTGCATTCCATGGTATTGGATCTCAGCAAAGAAGTTGTCTTGACCAAAGATATTGTTAAAGAATTCCATCTCTTTACGAGCTTCTTCTAACATCTCTTCTTCTGTCTTTTTCTTCTTTTCTAATTCCGATATTTTTTCATTGAATACAGAAGATTTTTCTGCGTCTACAGTTTTTTGCTTTAATTCTTTCTTTAAAATAGAGATTCTTGTTCTGAGCTTTTTGATTTCCTCTGTTAGTACAGGGATCTTTGCTTTAGCATCTTCTACTTCAACCTTATCACTTTCGATACGTTGACGTTCTGCTTCCGCCATTAACTCATCCATGGAAACTAAAATTTTTTCTCGTGCAGAGAACTTGATCTTGGATAATTTCTTCATCTTCTCTAATTCAGACTTCTTTTCTTCTAGTTGCTGATTTAGATTGTTAAATTTATCTTCAACAAGAGATAAATTACTTACGTTTGAAGAAATGCCCCCTTTTTCCATAGCTCTTCTAATTTTTGCGATTTCTCTTTCAACAAATTCATTTGATCGAAAAACCGTTGCGATAACACCACTAATACAAGCTGATGTAGCGATAACATTGTTGTTTCCCAAAAAATACTTGTTGAGAATTTCGTCATTCATCAGACAGTAGCCGTTTTCACGTTGACCATCTGAAATAGCCATGCTGATCGCCTTCCAACCTTCATCATTTTTAGCATGTAAGATCAGATGCTTTTCTGGCTCAAGATTATTTTTCTGCATTAACCCATTCTCTTTGTAGGCTGTATGTTGGAAATAGGTCTCAATTCCAGGCACAAACTTTAGTCCATACTTCTTTGCGGCATTTTTAAAATCCCACGTCATAGCAGCCACGCCATGCTGTGTTAAAAATACCGTTTTTCTTCCGATATCACTTAATCTTTTGCAAACATCTTCGGCTGGATTATCGCAATCAAAAATATCTTTTGAATGCAAATGTGTTTCTTCATAATCTGAGATCTTTTTCATCTCTTCTATTACTTTAATTCTTTCGTTCATATTTTCCTCCTTTTATTTATTCGTTCTCCAACTCATCAAATAAATCAATATTATTATGTTATATGCTGGGGAAAGAAAAAGTGCCTACGGAAGAACGTTATATTCTTTCGTAAGCAAATTATATCACATATACTGTTATATTTCTACATGAGATTCTCTACATCCAGTAATGAGATATCGTTAGCAAATGCATCTGCAAAGCCCTCATCGTCTGACTTGGTGTAGAAATGATTGTCCATATTGATCGCTTCAATTGGCATGCTTTGTCGAACTGTATTGATTTCCCTGGAGTTTAGTAATATTGACTTAAATTCATTCTTTGCTGCTCTAAATGCTACAGAAAAAGTTGATTTTGAACCTTCATATCCATGAGCCTTAGCGTAATTGTATAGGGCTGCATCTTTAATAGTCTTATCTGGATATTTTGCTGCAAACTCTAAGAAGAATGTCAGAATCTTTTTTGATTTCGGTCTTAACTTATTTAACATCTCCTGAAATTCAATTGTTTCTTCTTTTTCTCTTAATTGTTTAGCTGGATCAGCTGCATTTGGATCTTGAATCTCAAGTGTTTGTGTCTGTTCTGAACTATCCTTACGCCAATCCAATTGGACAACAACGAATTTTAATTCAAGACACTTTCTTACGGTAATAAGTGATACCTTTTTGTCAAAATGTGTTTGGATATATTTTGTAAGTATTTCTGGAGTATACGTATTGATTCCATCTGACTGTAATTCTTGGATAGCCTTATTTACAAGCGTCATTGATCTGGCATAATGAATAGATAATTGGACAGAGCCATCAATGATCGTCGAAACTTTGGCTGAGAAGAACTTGCTTACAAATGGAGTGATAAAAGTAGTGATGTTATATTCTGGGTTATATTCCTCTAAATGTTCTGCGAGAATCACAAATACTTCCTGCATGGCTTCTTCGATGTTTTCAATCGAAGGGAACGTATGTCGAATATAATAATGCAGCTGTTTATATGAAACTGCAAAAGCTAACCCTCTTGCTAAACTCTTGATTTCTGGTTCTTCATACTTGATTGCCTTTGCGATTACTTTTTCATCTGTTTTGTTCATACGATCGAAGCCGAGATTGAATCCATTTAATCTTTCTCTAAAATAGGCGATCAGATCTGGATATTTTTCTTCTAACTCTTTTGGGATATGAACAAAATCATCAATATGAAGCTTCATTCCTTTATCAATATACATTTTTGCATCATTTTCAATTTTGTTTCGCATACAACTCTCCTACTATTTTTCTAAAAAAAGCATCTTTTCCATTTTTTCTCAATGTATATATAGCTTGGAACGTATTGTTAATATCTTCTGGCTTTACAACAGATGCGATCATCGAATGATTAAATGCATCAATTTCGTTATAACCATTACCAAGATCACTTAATAGCTGCATTTCTTGTTTTAAAATTCCCATGTTCATTTTTCCTTTATACATATAACAGTATATCTTCTTTCACCACAATTGTAAAGAGAAGAAAAAGAAAAAGAACAGATTTTTATCTGTCCTTTCTTATTTCGAAAGTGGAGAAATTTCCTTTTCCGAAATCTTTTTTACTCTCCCATTTGACTTCTGGACCAATTGAATCAACAAATCTCTTTGATCGTTGTTCAAAGTTGGATACGTCTTTATCATCTGTTCCATTGCACTGCATGTTAGTTTTTGTGGAAGCTTTTTCTTATAATTTTTCTTAACATACTTGATTGCTTCTTTTTTATTTTCTTCTGAAAAATAGACAAAAGCAGGAGATTCGTTGCTTCTTAATTGGAACGCAGAACCAGAATCAAATAGTGGAGCAAATCCAATGATTTCTGCCGTGTTTACATCTCTAATGAATCCAAAGTTTCCAAGATGCCTATCTGTATTTCCGATTACGTAATCGCAGTAGATCATTTTTTTGATATATTCTTCGGCTCCTTTGATTTTAAGTTCATTACACGAACGTATAAAGAAGTGCATCAGATCTTCTCCTTCGTTTGGAGTGAATGGTTTCATAACATGTGAAGCAGGAACAAACTCCGTATCTCTTGTTATGAAATTTCTGCACTTTGAACAAAGTTGCATACTCTCAATGACTAATGAATATTCAACAATATCTAACAGATTCAGTTGTTTCAATATCATTGATGCTAATACTTCTGAAAGTGGCTCTTGGTCAATCTTAATGCCAGCCCCTTTATAAAGATAAGAAATCCCATCTTCCTTCTTCCACTTCTTAATCAAGATTCCGTTTGTTGTTAGATCAGGAGAGAAGGAGATCAAAGATGATGTATCAAGACTTCCATCAAGTTCTCCTTTTTCTGCATGGGTTCTTATTTTTTCTTTATTTACTTCCCATATTCCAAAGAAAGCTTTTCCAACCTCTTCACAATAAGGATTATCAAAGAAGTTCAATTTTTCCCATGTTTCTCTCTTATCATATTTCAGCCAATACTGATCGGAAAGAGAAAAGAAATTTCTGTATGTATTCAATAAGTCTTTAGAACTTTCCATTACATACGATCTATTTTCTCTCTCACTTGGAATCATACGCTTCCTAAACCATGTTTGCAGATTTTCTAGTGATAGATTCCCATTTTGTAGAAACATTGGCAGATATTTTTGATTATCCTTATGTCGTCCTATGATTTTAATGACTTTATCTTTATCAATTACTATTTTTAATACTTTTTTATCTTTATTGCAAAGCCATACTTCAAATCCGCTATTGTTTTCTGCCATAATCGAACATCTCAACTTCTGCAACGTTTTCACTTGGGTTATCTGTTTCATCCCATTTACAAGCAAACTTTAGCATTTCCCCATTATTGTTGACCGAAATAGGTTCACCAGTTGAATAACCAATATCTACTAACTGATCGTGTTTAAATACACAATACGCAAATTTTGCATGTCCGTTGGCTTCGTTTTTCTTTCCACTTGGAAACATACGAACAGAAATTCCAGTTGCAGGATCAAAAGCTTCTAAGTGTCCTTTCCCGTGTAATCCTTCATCTTTGATTGCAGCAATTACAAATTCAGAACCATCAATACCTTCTACCATTGGCTGTAATACACCTTCTGATATAGAACAAGTTACCTTTAATGAATTTCCTTTGCCATCACTGATGATTGCCTCTGGTGATTCTCCAAGAGCATCTGCCATCAACTGCTTGTCGGCATTGCGATCAATGACATATCGGACAATAAATTCAGGGTTACGTCTCTTTGTAGCTAGTGGAGTAATAAACATATCAACTCTACTTAAAGGCTCACCATTTTCATCCGTGAAATTACCCTTTACGTATGCATACATAATATCTTTTTGCTTAATTTTTATATCCATTCTTTCAGGATGCAATAAAATATTCTTTAAAACTTCTTCATTTTGAACTGGTGTATCCTTTGTTTCATTTGTGTTGCTTGAACTTGGATCATTGTAGTTTGTTGGTTCATCAAAATTTAAGCCATCAGACAATAGTGGCGTATTAACGGAGCTATCAGAAGAAAATGGATCATTATCTTCAGACATAAATGTTGGCATATCTGGTTCGTATTCTGTTTCTCCTGGATTGAATGTTTCATTGTTTACTTCATTTTCAGCTTCATTCGTCTCATCTTGACTTAATGGATGTTCACTAACTACCTGTTGTGGGATATTTACTTCTTCATCTTGCTTAGATTCATCAGAAGCTTCTTCTTGTCTATCTTCTTTTTCCTCTGTTGCTTCTTGCGTGCCATGTTCTTGACTTTGTGTAGTATCTACAAGTTTTTCTTCTTGTTTTTCTTCTTGATCGACAGATAACAGTTGGTCCATTGCTCTCATGGTTTCTTCATCAAATACATAGCTCTTTCCATCCGTCTGGATCACGATATTTTCTGCATATTTTCTTAATTCAAATGGCTTATTTTGTGATATCAATCTACTTGCAATCATAGATTTTGCCATTGTGGCTAGTACAACGTCTTTTTCATCAGCATCTTCTGTATTGATAATGCTTTCTAAAAGATCCATAATTTCAAAATATGTTCTTACGAATTTCATTTTATAATTCCTCCTAATACCTTTTGTAGTAATGTTTTTCTTTTATGTGTCTTGGCAAACTCGGCAAAGCGTTCTGGAGTTCTTCTAGCACTCTTTTCTTCTTCGATTCTTTCTTTCGAAATAAGTTTCCCAGTAACTTCGTAATGCCACTCGTTTCCACAAGATTCACAATAGCAATTGTTATGTGGTACTTCTTCCGCAAATCTGATCAGTTCTCCAGCTTTCAAAGACTCTCTTTCTGTATATATCTGATCATTTTCGCTTCTAGGCATTTTAATATATCGACCAGTTAATCTACTGCCACATTCTGGACATCTTTGTACATAATAATATATCTTCTTCACTCTAAATCATCCTCGCCTTCGTTTGTTTCTTCTGTTTTGTTTTCATTCGATTCAATTTCTTGATTCGTATCTAAGAAGTATTGACACTCCTCTGGAGTCAATACCAACTGCCAACTGCATGCATTGACCAATATTCCATGATTCATGGATATTCTTGTAATATCTTGTGATGAAAGCAACAATGGACGCCACTCCCATTCTTCTTTGTTAGTTTTTGCGTTTGCCCTTTCCCATTTTTCATATTCTAGCCCATCTGTAAAGACAAGGTAATAGGCTTCTTTGGTTTTTGTCATATATGCTTGGGCGTATATGAATACAAATGTATCCTTTCCACTCTTTGTTTTTGCTGGTTTGATCTTGCAAGGGATAATGAACTTTAAATTTCTTATTCTTTTTAAGCATACAAAGTTTTTTGTCTGAACATATTCAGATATATTTCTTGATAATTCTTGATTGTAATAATACGCTGGGACATTTTCATACTTGATTTCTCTTTTATCCTTTTTCCCATTGTTATATGTACATTCAATATGATTTCCACCTGCCGAATACACCTTGGATACATACTTATTCCAATTTTCTTCATTAAACTTGATTGGAATAAAATATATGCTCTCTTTCCATGTTTCTCCTTTTTCTTCAGCTTTGGCATTGATATAATCTTGTGCCATTTTTGAATTTTCAAAAAGTCTATTCGTAGAATCTTTGTCAATGTATGGAATCATTGCAGATTTATTTGCTAAGAAATATAAAGTTATGTTCTTTTTAATAAATTCGTTCAACTTTTCTTCGCTCATTTTAACCTCACATATATATTATGCTATATACAGTAAAAAAGTAGAGAATTTCTTCTCTACTATTTACTCACTCCGTAGGATTGTAGCCTGCTGGTGGATGGAAACCGTATGTCCAGCCACTCCAATCTGTAGGACCTTCACTGATTTCTTCACCAGTTTGGTCACCACCGATCGCACCTTGTACGCCACCTACTTCATCAATATGGGCACCAACTGTTCTGCCGCCACCAATATAGATTTCTGTATGTTCTTGTCGCCACAAGATGTCTCCTGGTCTTAGATCATCTGGAGATGTGATTTCATACTGGACGAAGCCTGCCTCTGTCATCAGATTAACCTGACTATAAGTTGAGAATGCTGGTGGTCCAACATTAAATCCAGCTTGTGTAAGGGCATAATAAACCAAGGATGAACAGTCATAGTCTGGGTTTCCTAAACGATGAACCCAAGAATATCCATGTGAATCATCTGCGGCAATTTCTCTTGCCCATTTTACGTAAGGTAAATTAGAAATACCTCCAAAGCCATCTGCCCATTCTGGGTTTGCATTTCCGCCAACATAACCGAATGAAAGAGCTTTAATTTTGACATTAAATACTTTTTCAAAGTCACTAGAACGTAATGCAATGTAGCTTTGAACCAACTTATCACCATAAGTCTTGTTTGATAGATCCCAAGAATAATTGAACATCTTGTCGTTTTCTTCTAATTTTGCAAGATCACATAGAACTGGGATCTTGACCGTTGCGACAATCTTCTTTCCATTGACTTCTACTTTGTTTCCTTCTTCATCTGTCCAGCTTTCCTTTTGCCCACTGGCAGTTGTTCTGAGCTCTACTGTGATACCTTGACCATGACCTGCAATTGCATAATCTGCTAGTGTGACACAATATTTTTGGAAATGATAGTTGTCCTTTGGATCACCACTGTATCCAGCTACAGCACCCATACTTAGAATTTCTTTTACGAATAACAGTTGCCCAGCTCCAGAACTACTAGATGTTCCTGATGTTCCTGCTTGTACGACATCGATTGCTCCAGCTCCCGTTACTTCAACATTGGCTAGATCAACTTCCATATTTTCTGGAATCTTTTCGTCGATCCATTCTTTATATTTTGCATGTCTTGAATTGTATAAGGAAGCACCGATTTGGCTACCTTCATTACGCTTTTTCAAATTCTTCAAAATATTTTCTGTACTGTAATCTCCATTACAAGCTTGGAATACTGCATCTACAGGGCTAGAAGCATAATCTCCTCCCCCAAGTTCTGCTAATTGGGTATACCAAAATACAGCTCTTAAATTCGTTGTGTAAGTATTGGCACAATAATTCCAATGCTTTACCACACGTTCTGCCGCAATTCTATCTTGTAGCTTTTTACCTTCGCTACTTGTTAAAATCTTCTTTACAACTTCTGTTTGTTCGGCATTTAGTTCTATCCGATCTGCTTCCCAATCCTTTTCAAGAAGAGGAGCAATAATTCCATTGCTGTCGAGTTCGGAGAATTTACTTTGGTTTTCGCTTCTGAATCTTGTTAAATAATTTCTTGCATTATTTCCATATAAAGAACTCCATCCGATCGTAGATGCTACTTCTCCACCTGCTTCAGCATTGATTACATTACTGTAATCTCTCTGTCCATAAACTTGTCCACCAGTTTCCATGGCACCAAGCATATTTAACATGATGTCCATTTGTGTTTCAGAACCAAGTTTGGCAGAAGAATCGCCAGATGTATTCTGGATCGTTGTATTTGTTTTCGCTGCTTTACCAGCTGTGCCATTTGGAAATACAATGTCGCTTTCTGGACTTAATAAGAATTTATCATTTCCGATTGTATTTCCTTCACCATCTACAAAGTCATAGGTTGGAATCACGGCAGATACGCCAATGTTCTTTTTAAATAATCCAGAGAAAATGCTTCCATTTTTATCGGTTTTGTTACCTGATAGATTGTATTCGGCTGAGAAGTTTTTCAAATTTGACATTGTGATACTTCCAGCATCGATTTCTGAACCATCTAAGGTAGCCTTTGTAATTGTAATATCTTGTAATGGAACGTAATCGGATCCAGCCTTCTTCTTTTCTTCTTCTGTAAGGGTTTCTCCCTTTAAGATCTTGTAATAAGCCTTTAAACGTTCCTGTAACATGTTTGCCATTTCTTGCATCATGTTCTCATCTTTATCTGCTGACGACTTATTTACAGCTTGTACGGGTTGGACGATATGGGTATTGTTACTTCTGATTCTGCCCTGATACAAAGCTGTACCACCAAAGATTCCACCCATCGTCACGGATGTTGCAAGACCTGCTGTAAGAGCCTTTTTACCAATGCTCTGTACAATAGCTTTTCCGCCATTCGCAATGCCCTGTGGGCTGAATATGTTTTGACTAGGTGTAATATTTCCTCTTCTTGCAAGGAACTGTTTCATCTTGCTGGCTTCTTTGTCTGCCCTTGCAAGGGAGCCTTCTCTTTGTGCCCCAATTAAACTATCTTTACCTGTAAGAACCTTATCTTTATCCCCGATAGCTCCTGTTGATATTTTATCTTTTACTAATGTTCTTTTTTCCGTTGAAAGCTGCTGTCCTGCATCTACGTTGACTTCTCCTCCACCAATTTTAACAAGCTTCTTCTTTTCTGGTTGGAGAACGGATTTTTCTTGTGATGGTTTTAGTTTCTTAGCAATGCCTGCATCGTATTCTTTCTGAGAGATATATCGCATGGTGCCATCAGCACGCTTTTCAATGAATCGCCCTGATGACTTGAGATATTCAACATTTTCTTTTGGACCTGGTGCATTTATAATGCCAGAACCTTGTCCAATGGAATTCTTCTCATTTATCGAAGAAATACCTGGCATATTATTTCTTGTTATATTTGCGATTGCATCTTTTAACTTCTTTGCTTTTTGTTCATCAATTGATTTTTGTTGTTCTAAAAATGAATTTTTTGCAATCTGTTTGTTAGGCTGAGCAATTTGACGCTGGTTATTTACAACTTGCTTATTATCTGTAGGTACATTTACCTTTTTCATTAATCCACTGCGGTCAAAATTTTGTTGTTGTGTAATTGCTCCGCTATCGCCTTGACTAAAAGCTCCACTTGAGAAATCATTCTTACTTGATATTCCACTATTTATATTTGGTTTGTTATCTGTAATATTTGGATGATTGTTTGGAATATCTCCAATTTGTTTCTTCGCTATATTTTCAGGGCTAATATTTCTTTTAACATTCGCAATATTTTTATTGATCTTATTTAATAATTCTTGTTCTTTTTCAGCTACATGTTGGATAACTTCACTACTATATTTTTGTTTATTAACAACTTTATTTACATCTGTCTTTAATCCACTAAAGTTACCTTCTAGTTTATCTTCGATAAATGTTTCTTTCTGGGAGAATGCTTCATTACTAAAGTTTTGGTGAGAATCAATTCCAGTTCTACCAATATTCGTATTTTGTGCTTGTTGATTCTTAAACCCACTATTTTCCTGAATAATATTCTTATCTGCATTCTTAACTACTTGCTTATTTCCTGTGTGGGTATTCGATAATCTTTCATTGATCTTATCTGATAGTCTTTGACGCTCATAACTAAGTGCATCTGATGGCTGCTCTTTTGTAGCCGTAGAGAAAGCGTCATTACTTAATTCTTTGTTTAAATTTGAAAAGGCTTCTTGTTGAGCCTGTGGGAAGGTTCTTTCCCTTACTCTTTCCTCATTTAAAAACTTATGGTCAGCCTTTGCTGCATGCTCTTGCTTAGCAGCTTTCTTATCAATATCATTGTTGATCCGTTTTGCTAGTTGTTGTCTTTCATATTCGATCGGGTCAGAAGCTGTTGCTGTATCAATCTCTGAAAAGGCATCCCTATTGAGTTCTGTTGGGGACTCAATATTTTGTCTAAACTCTCTTGACGGCTGATCAAAATAGTTATTGTTTAAACGTTGCTCTTTAAAGCCTTCTCTTCCGTTAGGGGTCTTTTTAATTTCTTTATTTAATTTTTCTGATAATCTTCTTTGTTCGTATTCAATTGGGTTAGATGCCTCTGGAACATCTTCAATATTATCTTCTAATAGGTTCTCAACGCTATCGCTCTGAGGCTTATTTAAAGGGTTAAATTGAGCCGATTGTGACTCTAATGGAGTACGTTCCAATCTGTTCTCAAACGGCTCTGTACCGCTATTTAACATCGCTTCTTGTTTGTTTAATAACTCTTGTTCTCTATATTGTTGTTTGATTAATTCTTTACGATGTTCTTCTTGTTGTTTCTTAAAAAAATCTTCTTTTGCTTTTTTCTCTTTTTCACCTGAGAATCTTGCGTGATCCTTTTCTACATCGATTTCTTTTGGTTCGTCAACTTTATCTGTGTCTTCTTCTAAATCTTTATCATCTTCACTTGGTTCTTCTTCTAAATCTTCATTGCTATCATCTTGATCCTGATCACGCTCTAATTCATCCTTATCATCATCTTCTGATTTTTCTTCTTCGTTTTCTTCTTTTTCAGTATCTTCTTCAGGAGCTTCTTCATCGTCCATGCTTAAAGCATCTCCTAGATCTGGAGACTCTTCTTCTTTTTCTTCACTGCCAGAACCTTCGCTTGGTTCAACATCGTCAACTTCTTTTGTTTCTTTCTCATTGATTTCTGTCATTTAAAAAAAGCTCCTTTCGTACATCTTATATTATGCTATTTTTTGTAATGGAAAAAGAAAAAAGACTATATTTTTAGTCTTTTCTTATAATTCTTTTTAATCTGTCTGATTCTCTAAAACCGATATAAAGAATACCGACAACTACAACAGGGACAAAAATGAACTTTACAAATGAAGAATATTTGTTTTTATTCGTTCCCTTTTCTGCCTCGATCACCTTTTGCTCTTCTTTGTTTTCTTGCTTGTATTTCTCTTTCATCGGCTTTCCTAGCACTTCATTTGCATATTTGTTCTCAAGTGTCTTTAACATGTTTAAGTCATAGACTCCACCGTAATCTTCTGGCTTATTAGCAAAAGGGAAATTAACGATCCAACCGTATTTATACATTAGATCTTCATTACTGACAAATGTTCTAAAGCTTGCTACTTCAGTATCTTTAACTTCTATGTTGCCATAAATATCAAATGTGTATAACTTTTCGGATGAAGAACTATTGTGACCGTTCTCCAAACCAATTACAGATGTCTTAATGTGGTATTTGCCAACTGGCAAATGGATCTTCTCTTGGAACTTGTCTGTAGTGTATGACATTTGGACAGAAAGAATCTCGTTTTCGTTAACGTCATAAAATTTTGTTTCAATAATGGCGTCTTTATAATCTTCTACTACAAAGCCAGCAAGAATCGCTTCTCCACATGATTGATCGGCTAAGCAAGCATTATTCTGTTCTGTTTCTGCATACACTCCTGTCGTTGCGGCTGTCAGTAAGATCGAAAGACAGAACAAACTTTTTATTAGTGTTTTTAACATTTCTACGTCCCTTTCTTTAGTTAATAATAACATGCAGTACATCATTCTTCACGAATGTTTCTACCTTCTTGGCTGTACATGGTGCTACACATACAGAAATAATCTTCTTAGGATCTTCAATTGCAGCTCTAACACCATCTAATTCCGAACGTTCATTTAAATTATCAAATGGGCATAATCCTCACTTTTGAAATTTGTAATAACCACTTCAACGGTCTTAGCATCTCTTTCCTTAAAATGGTAGCTACAATTTGAATAAGATTTATCTAAATAATACACTATATATTTTTGGCTCCATTCAATTAACAATTCATTAGAAAAACCTTTGTGATATAAAACATTAGACAATGCAAATTTGACTCCTTGACTATTTAAATCGTCCAGCAAGTTAAGTAACTGACATTCTTCTAATTCTGTCCAATCTTTAAATCCTCTTGTTTTTGTAATTGCCGCTTTGCAATCTTCTGCAACAAACGCCGCAAGGATTGCTTCTCCACATGGGGAACCTGCAACACATGTATTGTTGGCTTCTTCTGCGTAGGAAGCCTGTGGAACAAGTGCTAATCCTATGATAGCAACGATTGTTAGTGAACTACCCATCACCTAATGGTAATGGGCTTCTAAGAGTCTAAAAACTCTATTTAAGAAGTTTGATATTTAAGTTTCCACCTAAATAATTAGGCAATCCTTATTCTTATAGGCGTGTCCACTTCGCCTCTACTGTATAGGATATTCATATCCACAACTCTACTTTTACGCATAATATTCAATGCCCCGTTAATATCTGCATTGATTGTTTTACCACTCGCCGTTTTGTATAGACCACGATGCGTTCTTCTTCCACTGAACGAATACTCTTTTGGATTATCGGCATTGTAAACAGGAATATCATCTCTATCCCAAAAAGATGATTTCGATGTATAGGATTCTTCTTGTTTTACAAAAACAATGCCATTTAGTTTGCAAAGATATTCCAATTTGTTACGCAACTGTCCATAAGGGATATTTACAAAATTTTGATTGTTTTGCTTTCCAATATGACTGTTACGTTGGAAAGTCTCATTGTAACCAACAATAAGAGTGCCTATATCATTGTTGATACAATAATTTATCAACTTACGAGCAGCTTTATTCATATAATCGTTTACTTTGTTGTTACGATTACGAGCAGCTGCTTTTTGTCTGTTTGTAGGTTTCTTGCCAAGATGTTGTTTATCTTTTATGGACTGCAAACGGGCGTTTTCTTTGTTAAACCACTGGTTGATTGATTTTAGTTTTTTCCCATCAATAATAAACGATTTACCACTATTTGATACAGCTGTTACGAGATTATTGACACCTAGATCAAGTGCAAGTGCATTGTTTGTGTTTAGATTTCTTTGAATACATTCAGCTTCATATATATACTGAATTTCAAAGAACCTTGCATTCGCTTTTGGTATAATGCGTATCTCTTTTATCGTTTTATCAAGAAGTATGGGTGGTATCGTAATTTCAACAGACTTATGCGTTTTCTTAAAACTATTGGAAAACGGCAATACTAACTTGTTACCATTAAGTCTTACAAAACCGATGATCAGCGTTGTATATCCATCTTTCGGAAGATAATGTGGTAGTTTACAATCCTTAAAAGCATATTTTCCCTGCTTAGCGAGTTTAAGCAGACCGAAAAATGACTTAAATGAGCAATCAACCTCTTTTAGTATCTGCTGTGCCATATTGGAATTTAATGTTTTATAATTAGGACTATTCTTCAAAAGAGCGTAATTCTTCTCGTATTTAAAAAATTCACCTTCTGCAAAATAGTATTGACGCACGTTATAGATTGCCTCATTAGCAAGATTCTTAGCAGCATGACAAAGCTCCTTAATAGTGATGTAATCTTCCTTAGACAGATGTTTTGCTTGTTGTTTTACAGTAAGATAGATACAATTTCCTCCTTTCATAGACACAGAAAAAAGATTTTCTGTACATATATTATAGCACACAATTTACTGAAATAATAGTATCTAAGTAAAATGCACATTACAAACCTAACGCCATCTTATTCAATAACAATATCAAATGTGTTATCGCTCTCAAAAGTCTCTAATACGTTTCGATTCAAATATGCAGCAAACCGTTCTTGTGGTACCCAATCTGTCTTCGTTAGCCAATGGACGTGCAGTCCGTTAGGTGTTGTCGCCTGTACCACATACCAACCGTTGAAATTGTTTTTTGCCCATAGAGAAACGTTCTCATACTTCTTCTCTTGGATTTTTTCCAAGCACTCTCTTAACTTCATTTCATTTTCTCCTTTTCTGGCTACATTTTATCATAAAGAATATCTTTTTTCAATATACTGTTATATCAATTTTGGCAAAAGAAAAAGAGGGGCGGTACCACCAACCTCTCTTTCTTTTAGACCTGTTCTTCCTCAAACAAAATCGCAACGTCATCGATCACGATATCGTCATCCTTCAATGATTTGTTCAATAACATACTTACCATCCTTCCACGCTTCAGCAAGTCGGTCCACCTTAACAAACACATCATGGATTTCGGATGCCTTAATCTTAAAATCTATGTGAGACTCTTTGAGCTTTTTTGCTTCTCTTGGGTAAACTGCTGAGTAAGAATCCAATAAAGATACATTTACCAACTCTTCCCAAACAATTTGCGTCTTTTTGAAGTTTGGTTTTCCATCTTCTGTAAATTCCCAGTCGATGTACACCACAGATCCGTCAAAGTTGCATAAGGTTTGATGAATACCTTGTAGGCTTCTTTGTCCTGTCTTGTATTCGTCAGCACTTCCCATTAAATATCTTTCCAGATGCTTAATCTTGCCTAGCGAGTTTTTTCCTTTTACAACTGTATTCTTTCCTGAAGATGCACAATAGCAAGCTGTATTGAAAGCATTTTTCAATGTGTTTACTTCGTTTCTACTTTTATACAAAAGCCCTAGTCTACGAACGAATTCGTCTGTCACCTCAAGACCAGAATAAGTCGTTCCACAATAATTATGGAATATGACGTTTTCAACGTCCTTTCCGATTCTGTTTACTACTAATAATTTCATTTAATTTTCCTCCTAGCCATTTTGGCTTTATTATTTCCCACCTTATTCGAGTTTCTTCTCCACGATCATCAAATAAAGTCATATTTATTATGTGATACAGCAGAAAAAGAAAAAAGATAGGAGTTTTCCTATCTTATCTTGTTGTTTTTTAATCTGTTTTTTTGTCCGTGTTCGTTATCTTATACAAGTTTGTATTCTTTGGAATCTTATTTGCAAAAGGAATAATAATATCTCCTGCTTTAAATAGTCCCGTTCCAGATGGAGCATTTGTAATTACTTCTAATTGTGAATCAGAAAGATTCAACAATTCCTGAAGATTACTTCTATCCATTTGGGAAGAGTTCATCATAGTTACAAAAGAGGTATTGTTAATAATGTTTCTTGTTGCTTCAGAACGCAATAGATCTTCTGTGTTTTGCATGATTCCAGTTGGAATTCCATTCCACTTTCTTGCACGTTTCCAGATCTGAACCAAGAACTCTACGGCTGCATCGGACTTTAATAGAACATGGAATTCGTCAATGTATACCCATGTAAATAATCCTTTATCACGATTTTCCATCATTTTATTCCAAATATCGTTTAGACAGATAAATAGACCAATTTCCTTTAAGGTTGTTCCTAGATTACGGATATTGTATACCAAGAAGCGAGAATCAGATTCAACATTTGATCTATGTGCAAACATATCATATCCACCGACTGCATAGTTTTCAATTACCGTAGCTAAAGTATTAGCTTCTGGATCAGGCTGTCTTTTAAGTTCTCCATACAAGTTCGCTAGTGTTGGAGCAGATTGTTTATCACATGTGATACGGGGATCAATCTCTCTTAATTTTTTAACATGTTGAATATATGGATTGTAAATATTTTTAATACATCTAGTCAAAACTGATTTTCCAGTTGGATTCAATGCTGCATTTTTACCAAGCATAATCTCAACTAGTGATGTGATATAGTCCGTCTTTGATGCTACAGGGTCGGTTTCATCATCTGTAATATTAATATCCATTGGATTCAAATAAGATTGTGAACCTGGAGCAATCGAAATTGTTTCTCCTCCTTTAATTTGGGCTGCAATTCTTGAATATTCTCCATCTGGATCAATAATATATACAATATTTCTTTCGTCTGATAAATAAGCCGCCAACATCTCCTGTTTGACCTGCATGGATTTACCAGAACCAGATTCACCGAATGTAAGTCCATTAAAGTTTCTTCCTGTTTTTCTATCATATACTAATAGATTATTAGAAGATTTGTTAACACCATACATGATTCCGCTCTTTTGATAGATTTCGACATTTGAATATGGTAAAAATGCTGCCGCAGATTCTGTTGTATGTAAACGTCTTACACTCAATTGGTTAATACATAATGGAAGTGCGACGTTCATTCCCGCTTCTTGTTGGAAAGATAGGACTCGAATAGGACATAATTTACCATTTGCACAGTTTTGAAGATCTTGTGTGTACTTATCTAATTCTTCCTTTGTATTTCCAAATACGTTTACTACAAATGTCATATAAAACAAGTGCTGATCACGATCTGAAATATCGTCTTGCAATTCTTTAATGGCATCATTTGCCTTTTGTAAGGAAGGTGGTAGCAAGTCAAAACTATATCCATTTTTAAGAGCATTCTTTTGATTTTCCGCAATCTGTCCCTGGATTGCCATAAATTGATTTTTAACCATCTTAGAACCCTTTGCAATATCAATAGGGTTATATTGCATAGAAATATTGAGACTAAACTGCAAGTCAGCGATACTAGCTAAAAACTCAACAGAAAGGGATGCTGGCAATCGTTCTAAGAATAAGGCTCTTCCGAATTTATTTCCCATCATATAATAATCAGAAAAGAACTGGAAGCCAGATGGTCCAATAATATCTTTCGATGTTAATCCACCCATGCCAATCTTCTTATAATTGAAGAATGGTTTATTGTTTGCATCGAAATCATTATAAAAGACGCTTGTTCCATCCTGATTATAAAAATCAAACAATGTATGTAGTCGTTCTTCAATTGTTAATCTTGTAAGTTCAGATGATTTTCCAAAATTCTTTATGACTGTATCTAAAGCTCTTTCTGTACTATCTAAATGCTGGAAAGCATTTTGAATATTTGGATTTTTATAAGCAATAATGAGATATTTTTCTTGCTGCAACATCTTAGCTCCATGCTTAATACGGTATAACGTTAATTGGTTAAATTCATTTCTGATCGCATCTTCAATGCTTCCGTCACCCTTGATCTTCATTTTAGTGTCAGATAATTTAATGTCCTTGGCTGAACTATTTTGAATAATAAATTGGAACTTGATTTCAGGTGAAAACGTGTTTAAAACATCTTTAAATACACTGAAAATCTCCAATTGTCTCTCTTCAGACTCCTTGGAGAAATTTAACTCATTTAACTTAAAGGCTCTTGTATAGTATCCTTCTTTATTTTCAATTGTTCCATCATTAAAGATTCTTTTATATGGAATCGTTTCCTGAACTGTTTTTGGCAGTTCTTTAATTCCATTTACTGTGCCCTTCTTTTTTCCAAAAAATCCCATCATTTTTCCTCTTTCTTCTCATAATTTTGCATCATATTTTTTAAGTAATAACTTTGTTCTAATTTTTTCTTTTTCGCTTTCTTTTATATTTGCCTGCGGTTGTTCTGGTTTATAGCCAGAGATATATTTGTTGATTGTTTTATATGGTCTTGTTTTACTTGCAAAAACAGACGGTAATACACATTTCATAATGTATGTTTCTAGTGGCATTCCAAGCATTTTTACCCACCCACATGCAAGAATAGGCGTTACCAAGGATCCAGCAATCATGATCTGCATCGCAAGTTCCATTTTGAAGATTCCTAATAACTCAAATAGACCATATCCAATTACAGCAGAGATAACAAATAAGACTGTTTGACGCTTTGTTAGTGGTCCAATGAAGCGTGCTTCAAAATCTTGGATATCTCTTGGAATAGCCACCTTAATTGATGTAGCAGCCATAAGATTACACTCCTACAAGCTCATCTGCAATTCCACTTGATTGCATCATCATAAGAGCTGTAACAACAGGTGAACCTAGCATTAGGATCATATCCATATTTAAGCCTTCAATGATAACCGAAGAGGTGATGACCTTATTATAGAAATATAACATTGAAAATGTACCGATCGCAGCAATACCAAAGTAAATCGCAATTCGTAACATACAAGCTAAAAACTTTTTAACAAATCGTATTGCAGATCCTCTAAAGCCATCAGAAATAATGGATGAAAGTGCAATTGGGGCAAACATTTGTCTTAGTTTGATTTCCATGATTGCTGTATATGTTAAAAATAAGCATACAAATATTGGAGCCCATGCAACGATAGTTAACAAATCAAATGATTCACCAAGAGATTGCAAATTGTAATAATTGATTTGTGTATTTGCAGGATCCAAAGCATCACCAAGACCATTCAGCATTGGGATTGTTTCTAATCCCTTAATGACCTTATTATATGCCTGTGGATTTCCGCCGCTTGTAATATCAATTGTTGCATTTTTAATAGTATTTATACTTTCGATTACAGCATTTACTCTTTGAATAATTAGATCGCCCAGCTTATATAAAAGATCAAGCATATCACCGATCATAAAAATTGCAATGAGTGTAAAGCCGATCGTAAACAGAGTTCTTTGCCAAAATTCTTGTGATAGATCACCCTTCTTTGCTTCTTCATAAATTAGAATAAAGCCATGTAAAGTGGCAATCAACAACCCGAATCCGATCATGATACTTTTCATTGTATTAGGGAAAGTATATTGACCAGTTGTCAAAAAGCCATTAAAAGAGCTATACGCCTCTTTCATCTGTTCAAACATTGTTTGACTATATCCTTCCATGAAGGCAACAACTTTTGCTGCAAGTGTGGCACTATCTACTACTGAAGCCCACACTGGAGATGTAAATAATAAGCATAAACATATAACGCCTGCCACAATTTTTAATGATACATGAGGCAGTCTTAATTTCTTCAATTTGAATAACATAAAAAATTCCTTTCTATAGAAAATCGGGGGACAAGATCAACTCGTCCCCCTTTTGTTTCATCAATTACTTAACAAGGTTGATGTACTTAGCGATCTGATTTTCCAAATGCAAGTTAAAGATAATGGCTGGAATAAAGATTCCTGCAATAGACCATGCAATCTTATTTGTAGCCTTGGACTTAGCTGGACCATCATCAGCACCAGCTGAGGAAAGTTCTCCAATCGCAACTACCAAGTTCAAGATAGCGATGACTGCAAAAATTACACAGATAATTGTAATAATTGTCTTAGCAATACTCTTTGCGATTTCTGATTCTTCTGATGCAAAACCAAATGGAGCCAATACGATTGGTGCCGCCAGTGTTGCTGCTGCAAGTGTAAAGGATGTTACCTTATGACTTTCTAACCACTTTTCTGTCTTGTTTAGTGCTGAAGCTACCTCGTTTCTAGCCAACATCATAGATTGTACTGCAATTTCTTTTGTACTCATTTTCTTTTTCCTTTCTTCACTTTTGCGAAACCAAAATGGTTACACTTATATTATGCTATATTCTATAAAAAATAAATAAAAAAGAGAGGAATTTTCCTCTCAATTTTTCGAATTACTTAGAGTTCTTCTTTTTCTTCTTGCCAATTACGATACCGAAACCAGCTAGAGCTGTTGCTACTAATGCTCCGATACCAACCTTAGCAGCTGTATCATCTGAAGATTCTTCGCTCTTCTTCTCTTCTGTAGCGACATCTTTCTTGTTGTCGTTCTTCTGAGTTTCTGTCTTCTTTTCATCAGACTTCTTTTCATCAGACTTCTTTGCATCCTGCTTATCGTTCTTGCTATCCTTTGATGCTTCCTTTTGCTTATCGGATGCCTTCTTTTCATTCTTTTCAACCATTGCGTCTGTACCAACGGACTTGTTTGTTGAACTTTCAATCTGACGTGCTGCCTGATTAGCTAATTCAGCCTGCTTTTCAGCTTCTGCACGTTGAGCTGCTTCTGTAGCGACACGAACGTTGTATGCTGCAAGTTCACGGATATAGTTTGCTTCAGCCTTAGCTGCACGTGTTGTAGCTTCTTCAAGAGCTTCGTTTGCTTCCACTAAAGCTTGCTTTGCAGTTGCTAATGCTGCACGAGCCTTTTGTACTGCTTCGATATAAGGATTCACTGTAGAAGCGAATTCTGGATCGCTTACTAAAGTATTGAATGTTTCATCGAATGTAAATGCGTTTGTACGGTCTGCCTTAGCACGAGCCTCTGTTGCCTTGCTTGTTAGTTCAACTAAAGCGTTCATTGCATTTGTGTGTGCCACCTTAGCATCTTCATAAGCCTGAGCCTTCTTAGCTGCTTCTGTCTTAGAATCTTCTAATTCCTTAACCTTATCATCGTATGCTGCTACCTTATCAGTAAGAGCCTTCAATGCAAGTTCAGCATTTGTAAGATCAGTTGTCTTAGCTTCTAGTGTAGACTGAGCTGTTGCTAACTCATTTGTCTTTGTATCAACATTTGCCTGAGCTGTATTACGAGCTGCTACCGCATCGTTATAAGCGTTTGTAGCATCATTTAATGCGTTCTGCTTCTCTTCAACGACCTTTTCACTAGCCTTCTGAGCTTCCTTCGCATCGGCTACAGCCTTGCGTAGAGCCTTCATCTCTTCAACGCCTACCATAGAGTCAACTACTGCTGTCTTTGCAGATAAGTCATCATCAGCCGTCTTTGCATCTGCTTCTGCATTCTTACGTTCTGCAACCTTTGCATCATATACGCTCTTTGCTGCATCGTATGCAGATTGAGCTGTTGCTGTTTCAGCCTTTGCTGCATCATGTGCTAACTTTGCACTATCACGAGTTGCCTTTGCTGCCTCTAATTCGCTCTTAGCATTTTCTAATGCTGTTGTAGCATCTGTTAATACCTTCTGAGCATTTGTAAGTGTTGTATTTGCTTCAGCCAACTTCTGTACAGCTGCATCGTATGCCTTTTCTTCAGGTAATACTTCACGTTCACCTAATGCTGGTTCACCCTTATATGCATCACGAGCTGTTACTGCATCGTTATACTTCTTAGTTGCTTCGTCCAACTTAACGTTTAACTTAGTTGTGTCTACAGTATCCATATACTCATCGAAGAGATTTGTAAACTCTGCAATTGTATAGATCTTTTCAGCCTCTGGACCATTTCCTTCGGTGCTTGTTGAGAATGTCTGGCTGAATGTAATACCATAAGAATCGAACTGATCTTCAGTATATTTCTTTTCTCCGCCAACCTCAACAAACTTTTGTAGCTGTTGGTCATAAACCATCTTGCCACGCTTGTTGGCAACTGTACTACGTCCGATACCTGTCATGATGTAGTTTCTATTTACTGCGTTTGTGTAATGACCTGTTTGGATATTGAAGAACTTCTTCTCATTCTTTGCATAATTTGTCCAAGCATTCTCGAACGCTGTCTTTTCTGGACCTCTCTTAGTGATGTTTACACCAGGATGTTCTGCTAAATACTTAGCTGTAAATTCTTGTAATGCTTCCCAAACAACCTTTTCCTCTTCGTACCAACCCTTGTTAGGATCTGTATAGCCCCATGCCAAGTTTTCACCCATATTGAAGTGTCTTGTGTGTCCATTTGCTGGGTTTGCTGAGTTGTCTGCATTAGAGATTGCTGTAGCCATCATGTAGAATGTTGTGCCTAATGGATCTAGTCCTGTAAAGTGTTCATCGTTTACACGCTGTTCATTGTACTTAACTAAAACCTTTAATGCTTCCTTGACGTTACGTAAGCTTGTAGCATCATTCTCATCGCCTACAATCATTCCTGCTGGATATTGGTGTAATGCATCAACGGCTCTTTCAATATCCTTAATAGTATTCGTATCGCCTTTAAACTTTGTCTTTGCCCAATCCAAGAAGCCCTCGAAACCCTTCTTTACCTGCTCGCTTGCATTAGCAATCTTCTGAGAGATGGCGTTCTTTTCTGTATCTGCTGCTGCAACATCATCCTTTAACTTTTCACGCTTAGCTGCTTCTGTTGCGGCACGGTTTGTTTCGTAATCCTTACGTTCCTTAGCCTGCTTCTCAAGAGCCTTGTTCTTTTCTGTTTCCTTAGTGTTGACATCGCTCTTTGCGTTTTCAACGTTGCTCTTTGCTGTATCTACAGAAGTTGAGGCACCGTTCTTCTGACCTTCCTTTTCAGATACGATAGATTCCTTAGTAGAAACATTTGCGTTTTCTGCATCTAACGCATTCTTCTTTTCGGCTTCTACATTCTTCTTATCGTTCAAGATAGATTCCTTAGTGTCAGCATCCTTCTTTGCTTCTGCCTCAGTAGTCTTCTTCTCTTCAACCTTTTCATGAGCCTTTGCAGATTCCTTCTCTGCATCTAGCATAGCCTTGTACTCATCGGTTTCAAGAACATCCTTGCCACCATTCTTCTCTAATGCCTTACGAAGATCATTTTCCTTTTCTGCTGTTACTGCCTTATCGCTATCTAACTTGGCGTTAGCATTTTCTAAATCTGTATTAGCAGAATTCTTAGCGTTTTCCTTAGTAGTAACGTCATTAGACTTCTCTTCCAGTGTTGCCTTGGCATCGTTTAAAGCGTTATTTGCTTCTGTTACTGCTCTTTGTGCAGAATTCTTATTTGCCTTTGCTGTATCTACATTTGATGTAGCTGTATTGATCTGCTCTTCTGATGGTTTCTCAGCGTTTGCTGCTTCTACTTCTGCTGTCTTTGTTTCTACAGTAGCCTTAGCGTTTTCAGATGCAACCTTAGCATCTTCTTCAGCCTGTTTTGCGTTTTCGATCACAGTAGGCTGATTCTTTGCTGCTTCTTCTGCTGCCTTAGCATCTGCTTCTGCATTAGCCTTCATGTCTGCAACTGCCTTGTGAGCGTCTTCTTCTGCCTGCTTAATAGAGTTTTCTGTTTCTGTTACCGTGTTTGCTGCATTTGTTGCGTTTGCTTCTGCTGTAGCCTTTTCTGCATCTGCATTAGCCTTCACTGCTGTTGCTGTATCGAGTGCTGCCTGTGTTCCTGTTGCCTGTTCATTTGTTTCCTCTGCAAATGTTGTTGCTGTTGTTGCAGCGATTGAAGCTGCTGCTGTTGCCGTAATAACTGCTGTCTTAATTAATTCCTTTTTCATTTCCTTTTCCTCTTTCTTTCTAACTTTTTTAACTACTTCACAACATATATTATATACGAAGTGTTGGTATAAATATACAGTGTTTTTCGTTATTTACTTGTAAAAGTTTTATTTTCTTCCTTTCTTATTTCTACTCCCTTTACAACTATTATTCTATCATAACAGTATATATAAGTCAATACATTTTATGTTCTTTATAGAAAATATTTACCATTTGTAATCTAATATTTTCTTTGCGGTTGCAAGTGTCATATTTCCTAATTTGTACTTACCACTTCGATATCTACTGATCATCGACTTATTAATTCCTGTACTCTTGGAGAGTTCGTGACCACTGATTCGGCTGTTGTATAAAATATCTTTGATTTTTCCTTCGATCTTTTCGATCTCTTTCATGTTTCTCTTCCTTTCTATATACATAGTATAGCATATTAGTTGCTATATTGCAACTATTATTTAAAAAGAAAACATGCTTTCAGCATGCTTCCTCTTCCTTTTGTAAAATCATACAAGCTCCAGCGAATGCTGTTAACAACACAGCTAGTAATGTTAATACGCTTGAGTTTGTACTGATACCTGTATCTGCCTTTGGTTTTTCCTTTGGCTTTTCACTTGGAGGCACAACAGGTTTTTCATTTGGAATTTTCTTGACTTCACTTTTTGGTGAGATTGTAACATTATGTTTCCATTCACCATTTGTATACAACGGTAGCGAAACAAGGAATGGTTTAGCAAGTTCGTATTTATTTGCTTCTCCTTCTGCTTTTGTTTCTGCAACTAAATACATTCCATCTGGTAGGTTTGCAAATGTTACCTGCCCATCTTCATTCGTTTTTCCTGTTGCAACAGGATCAAGTTTGTTTGCTAATGTGAAGAGCTTTTCCGCTGCTTCATTTGATTTTTCTGCTGTCATCCCATCAAAATTAATTTCTGTTTCTTTGTATTCATCAACCAATGTATATGTAGCAGAAGCTGCATTTCCATTGTATGTGATATCAGCAACCTTATAAACTACAAATGTTGCATCTGGAATATTTGTAACTGTAGCTGTTTCGGAATCCTTTTCTGAGAATTGGATTGTTGCTGTATTTTCCTGTTGTTCTGCCAAAACAAGAAAGTTGGAAGAATTAAATAAGAAAATACTTGTGATTCCTGTGATTAATATTTTTTTGAATAAGTTTTTCATCGTTTTTCCTTTCTGGACCAATGGTTGAGCGTAGCCAGAAGACTACGCCCTCCTTTTATTGATCACTTTAATTCTTTTTCTTTCTTTTTCGCACTGATCACAAGATAACCAGCACTACCAAGTAATACCATTGCAATAACTACAAATGCAATCATTCCTCGACCACCAGTAGAAGGTAATACCTTCAACTTATCGTCGTGAAGTTCGATTTGAACTGTTGTATTTAATTGGTCTTTCTTAATTTCAAACTCATGCTTATTAGGATCTAAAGCATATCCCTCTGGAGCTTTTGTTTCAATTAAATAATAATTACCAACGCCAATACCATCGATTTCATCTGATTTGCCATTACTATTAATATCAATATTCTTGATAAAGAATGTTCCCTTGTATAAAGCGTATGTTGCTCCGCCCAGCTTCTCGTTGTTTTCGCCAAACTTCGTCAGCTGGATCTTAGCTGATGGAGGTGTGATATTTGTAAATGTTACAGTTGCATCTTCTCCATCGTCAACAGTTTCAAGCTCTGTTGCAAGGTCGAGCATCGCTTCATCATTTTCCTTTGTTGCATTTGCAAAGTTTTCCTTGTCGGCTGTCAACGTATATTTCGCAAGTTTTTTATTTGCTTGTTCGATAACCTTATATTCTACTCCGACTGGAATATCTGTAAATTTAACGCTTTCGCCATTTCCTAATGTGAAATCCTTAGTCGCTTCTCCATTTTCATCAGCTCTTACAAGACCGATATCAGAACTGAAGAAACTATTAGGTTTCATATTTGAGAATTGGATCGAGAATGGATACTTCTCAGTTGTTACTTCTGGTTCAACCTTAGTTACAACTAATGATTGCTTGTGTTCAATCGTATTTGTAAATGTAATAGATACATTTTCGTTAGCATCAACAGTTTCCACGGCTGTACTTAAATCTTTGTTCTCTTCTTCATTCAATCCGTTTTCAGAACTGATCTTATTGATTCCTCGATCATCAGAGAGTTCGTACTTAGAAGTATAAGCTCCAGCTAATTCTGTTACTTGATATGTCGCACCAACAGGTAGTTTCTTAAACATGATCGATTCATCTTTTCTTAATCTTAAATCAAGTAATGCGTGTCCAGACAAGTCTGAATCAAAGTAAACACCATTATTTGTCGTTAAATATCTTGTATTTGGAGTCAAATTACTAAATTCAACACGGAATGGGTATTCTGTATTTTCATCAGCAATTCCTGATACTTTCTTAACAAGTGTGACATTGCTCACTTCACCTGGTTCTGGAGGTGTAAATGTATTTGTACAAACGATATCAGCTTGCTTTCCTGATTCGACTGTTACGTTTTCAGCACTATAAGTTGCCTTATAAGCACCTTCTTGTTCACTTACACTTACAACTGTTCCTTCTGGCAATCCTTCGATAACTAGATCCTGCCCACCCTTTAGTTGTACCATAGCATGTCCATTGAAGATAGATACGCCAGATAAGACTTTAGGTTTGTTGAAGAATCCGTTTGGATTACTGAAGTTTAAGAAGAATGTATAAGATGCTCCTGGAACTAACTCACCATTTATAACTTTTGATAAGTGGAATGAGCCAGTACCCACAGTTGACTTGTTAGTGATTGTAGCCACCTTGCTTTGTGTACCATTAACAATTGCGTACTTCGGTAACATTGCTTCAGAAGTGTATCCATCCATCTTTTCTTCGAACAACTTATATTCTAAAGTATCATCGAATACATTGAATGTATATGTCCAAACATTGTCGTCACCCTTCACCCATTTATCTGCTTGTGATCTATAAGTAATAGTGCCGTCTTCGTTTTGCTGAGGTTCAGAATTTTCAGCTGTTACTTCTGGCACTTTCCAACCTAACTCGTGATAATCTAATGTTTCCGAGTACTTCATCGAATAATTATCGTACATACCAGAATAAGCTTGCCGTGTATTTGTCGAAACATTTGTATATCCTATTTCACGCAATAATTTTTGAATAACCCATTCTGATAATAAATCTTGTTCTCCTGGTCTACCAGAAAATGTGAAGGCTACATATAAGGTAATATAAGAGTTTTTGTTAACATTTTTAAGTAATGAGTTAAATACTTTTTTGTAATATTCCTTATTGTTTTTTATACTTCTTGATAATCTAAGATACTCGCTTCCATTAAGGTTGAAATAAATTCTAGAATCGTTTGGATAATCCCCAAAAATTCCCATATCATTTGATTCTACAAATGGAGAAAAGAAATTTCTAGGATCTTGAGTTGGTAACCCAATGTTACTGATATCAAATCCAATAGGCATCCCCACAAGTTCCTTGTTATCAAAGGTTCCTAGATTAAAATGAAGGGCGTTATTTGCTTTTATATTATTTCCAGCTTTTAGGTGGAAGCCCAACATTGTTCGGTCTGGGTTTTTTATTTTTGTTTGGTAGAAAAGCCCCTCATAATTTAATACATTGCTGTTACCGTTTGCACCAAGCATCGATTTGTCAAATGTTATCCTGCCTAAATTTTGCTGATAAGCAAACATCTTTTCCATGCTCTTAACCTTTGAGGCATCTAATCCAGTTAGATACAAATTGTCATATTGTACATATTTATTGCTTGCATTTCCTCCAGCACCTGCAAATAGTTCTGACGAATCTTCTGGTAAGAATACTGTGTCTGCTTCTGATAATACTTTTATGACTGGATTACTAGAAGTAGTATCTATATATGCATACGTCTTATATGGAGAGTCGTTCGTTGAGATTTCTGTAAGAACACGTCCTCTTGCTCGTTCCGATGCGATCATAAATGCTCCACTTGCACGGACATCAAAATCAAACCTTATATCTGAACCGTCATTTCCGAACTTTCCATTGTGATTTATTTCTGATGAAGAATTGATAAAATCTTGGAATTTCCCTTTATCAAAATACGATACTCTTCCTGGGAAATTGTAATAAAATGTTAGATCTCTTGGATTTTTTATCCAATTTTCTAAGAACGTATTATTAGGTGTATATATTGGGAATGGTATATCAGTTCCATTTGGTGAAGTATTTAAACCTTCTAAAATCAGTTGTCGCTCAGCTATACCAGCAGTAGCGTTAATATTTCCCGTTATATTCTGATATTTTCCTTTTATTTTTTCATTATATATCTTATCAAACGCAGGGATTAACTTATTAGATACAAATGTTGACGGATCTGCATTTTGTATTTCTTCTTTACTGAAGAGCATCTTGTATCTTGCATTAGCTGGAGCCCCATAAACAGAGCTAAAATCAAGAGTGATAGCATATTTTTGGTTTGTTGGATCTCCTGTTGTTAATGTTAGTTGTGGTAATGGACGATCTGCGTTATTTTTGTCTGCATCATTCCAAACCTTCTTAACAACAATCTTTCCATCTTCTGCTCTTTCATTCTTTACAATGAAATTTCCTGTTCCATCTTCAACTGTTAATCCATCGATTGTTACGTTGCCTAGCTTATCAATATTAACAATATATTCAGAAGGATCTTTAATATAGTTTCTATTTCCGCCCTTCTTGCCTAATGCTGTAACATTTTCTGGAGCCTTAACTTCTTTAAGAGTATATGTTCCTCTTTCGATATTTTCAAAAGACATTACACCATTTTCGTCAGAAGTAGCAACAATATCTACACTTGTTCCAAAAGCTGATGTCCCCTTTAATGAGAATTCTGCACCTTCTAGCCAAATGCTTGTGTTATCTTTATCAATCTTTCTGAGTCTGAAAGAGTTAAATCGACGTTCGTTATAAACTTTTTGATCATTGTAATATTCGTTATCATTTCCAGAGAATGACATACCACCAAAATCATCGATTGTGACATTTATAGTTAGATCCTTATTGATTACATAATCAGGATTTTCTGAAGAAACTTCTTTGATAATATACTTTCCTTTTTCAACATTTTCGAAAACTACTTCGCCACTATTGTTAGATGTTGCAAAAATTACAACGTTATTTCCGTAATCTGACGTTCCATACAGTTTAAACACCATTCCTGGGACTTTAGTATTTTTGTTTCCCAATTCAAGTTTTGACAATGAAATATCTGTATGTACTCTTGGTTTATCTGCAAGAAGAAGTGGATTTTCTGCATATTTTACCCCGTCAATGAGAACTTCTCCTGTTTTTGTTACTACAACATTTCTTGTTGTTGCATCTAATAGCCAATCTGGAGTTGATTTGTGTTCCTGTAATGTATAGCTTCCAAGTTCAATATCTTTGAAAATTGCAAAACCATTTCTATCCGTAGTTACGATTTCATCGTAAGCTGTTCCATACGCTGATACACCGCTTAATCGATATTGGATATTCTTAATTGCTTGAGAGTTATCGTTTTCACTTACCTTCTTAACATTAAAGCTTCCTGCAATCTTTAATCCGATCTGTGTGTAATCTTGATGAACTAAATGAGTTTCTTCTTTGTCGTTTCCGCCAAAGATTGTTGCATTCATATAGATATTGTTATATGCCATAGGAACTCTTCCTTCAACATTTGTTGAAGATGGAGCTGTCATATATAGATATGCCGTCAATGATTCTGTTTCATTCAAGATAAAGCTTGAACCATCTTTCTTCTTGGAAGCATCAATGGCAATAGCCTTAGCTGTTGATAAATCAGTTGCATCTGTAACTTTTTCCCATACAGAAGCATCACTCAAATCATGATGATCATCAATTGATAAATTCTCGATTTTACTAATATAGACAACAGGATCTACTCCCTTTGATTTTAATTGATTAACATCAATACTATTTAACGTGCCATGCCAATCAGAAGAAGAACCGTTATCTGTAATATAGTTTTCTAAACTATCAAACAATACGATATTCTTCGACTTAGTTGAACCACTATTAGCCATACGAATTTCATAGCTGTATGGTCTATTTATATTTGTTGAAGTCTCATAAGAATACTGCTTATCCTTTTCTGCTTTCACCTTTTTAACTAATCCTGATGTAGCAGCTGTTAAGTTATTGATATCATATATTTCTTCTGCATAAATAAACTTTGTGACGCCAGATTGCCAATCGTCTGGTTCATCTGGATCTACATTTGCTAGATTTTCAATAATCTGATGTTCAGGTGTACTTCCATCCTTGGCAAAACGTCCACCGTTATCGGCAGTACCATCCTTGATAGTGTCATTACCTGTCTTATATGCAACAGGGTTATATACGTTAACTCCATAGTCACTGATGGCATTCCATGAATGTACTGTGTCTAGGAATAGCTTATATTTTGAAGCTTCTTCTTTGATATCAACTCTTACAAGCGTTCTTCCTGATCCATTAAAGTTATCTACTGTTTTAACGGTATAGCTTGATGATGAGAGTTTCTGCCCGTTTTCATTTTGAACGATTACACTTGCTGGGTCTAGTGTTGAACCAAGAGGTAGTAAATCATAGAAAGTACCACTCTTTTGAGGTAAATAGCTTACTTCTCCACTTTGACCAGAAATAATTTTCTCTCCAGCTTCAACCTTCCATGTGATCGTGAATATTTTCTTTTTGGAATTATTAGAAGATGATACAACCTTCTTTGTTATTTCCGAAATTCGCTGTGTAACACGAGCATAATCTGCCGCATTTGTATCAATACTTACAATTTCTTCACCATTACTTGTGAAGAATTTTCCGTTTATATTGTTTACAATTGCAATCGTCTCTTTACCATTTACGTAGTTTAAGACTTTTTGAGAATTCTTTAATGTTACACTTGGATAAGCGTATAAGCCTGTAAAATAATGCTTGTTGGCAAATGTAAATCGGTAAGCAATAATATCTTTTCTGCTAAATACAATGTCATTATTTGTAAATGTTGATACATATTGATTATCAAACTCTGCGTGGTTTGTTCTAAAGTTATATGTTCCAACACTCTTATAGTCATCGTTACCTGCTTTTACCCATAATGTAATAACATCATCGTCTGTAAAAGTCATCTCGTGTGTCAACACAAAAGTTGCTTCATCCTGTTCGTATTCTACATCTTTAGGAGCATATTCATAATAAACCTTTTCAATGTATGCATCTTCAGAAGACAATGCATTATCATTTGTAAATTTGTTTTGATCAGAATATGGATTCTTTCCGACCTCCTCTTCAGTTGCTAGATATATTCCTTCATCTGTATATTGATATTTTACAACTTTGCGTCCGTAGGCATTTGGATCATTCGGATTCATATTTTCGTCTCTTGTCCAAGGATATGGATATCCAAGAATATCTGAATAATAATCAAGTCCACCGTATTCTGTATTTGTAATTGCGGCATTTTCATATCCATTAAAAGATTCTAAATCATATCTTGAAAATTCTGCTTTGTTTACATATCTTGTGCCGTTATTTTTATCTTCTTCTGATACTCTGTCACCTCTTTTGTGAACATTGAAGTGACCAGTTGGAATTGAAAATACAGGTTTGCTCCATGACCAATCTTGCTTGCTTGTTTTTTGTGTTCTTGCATCAATCTGATCTAAAGGTGAAACGATGGAATTGGCATTAAGAGTGACATTGAGATATGTCTTATTTGTAAATTCTGACTTAGGAATACGAAGTATTACCTGATCGTATCTTTTTCCGAATCCCTTTTGATTTGTTACCTTATTACTTGTTTGGAATTTACCACCCATTACATATCCTGCGATTTCATAATTTGATGGCGTTGCAACAATTTCAAAATCGTATGGTTGTGTAGCAAGGATAGATGATTCAACAACGTAATTTAAATAAATATAGTTATCTGCATCAGCTGGTTTTGCTCCCCATCTATCTTCCCACCATGTTTTAAATTTTGTTGGGTATTTCAAAGAAGTGCTTTCAATACTTGCTGTTGTGTTGATTTTTGCAGTTAATGGATCAGCATTACGAACTTCGCTACCTAATTCCATCTTGGCTGTAAATGGCTTGCTTTCAGCCATGTCACGATATTCATAAGAGCTTTCTAATGTTTTATAGCCAACTTCTACATATCCTTCTGTACCTGCTGCTAATTTTCTGAAGTTATAGATAACAATGTTATCACCGTCTTCATAGTAAGCGAAGTTTACATCTTTGTCGATTGGTTCGCCTGTACCAGCCATCATTGCATCTACTTCTCTTTGATGTGGGATGGACATTTCATACTTATCCGATGCCTGACCATTACGATTCAATAAAATACTCTTAGGGACTGTAAACATTACAGCATTTTCACCTACTTCATCTACACCAGAAATGGAGAAATTTACACGGAATACGAACATGTGTCCCGCTGCATATCCTCCAGTGTTAATTGTAGGTACTGTCCAAACATTTGTTCCCTTATCTACACCGCCAACTAGCTTTGTATTAAAGTCGCCAATATGGACATCTTTAACAGTAGTATTGCGTTCTACAGAACGAAGAGAAGCATCTTCTGCATTTTCTTCACTTGCTTTTACTGTAGGAGCAAAGTTTACCTTATAAGTCATTCCATTGATCGTAACTAAAGCGAACATTTCACTAGAGAAATCTTCTACCTTTTCGATCTTGTTTTCTCTTGCTACGATATAACTTTGGTTGCTAACTTCTAGCTTTTGGATTTCTCCAACTAGACCAGTCTGAGCCAGTAATTCATCGTAGGAAATTGAATCAACATTGAAGTTTAATGTCTTGGGCTGATAGCTGTAACGAATCATATATACTTCATCTAGCTTTTCGATAGATGTTTCTAGTTTGTTTTCGTCATCGAGAGGCTTCTTTGTTTCTAAAGGCTTAAATTCAAACTTAGTTAATTCAGTTTCTTTACCTTCTTTTTTATCTGCCTCTACTTTTTCAGTATCCTTTTTCATTTCTACTAATCGATCAGCAGAAACAGAATATAAAGATACCTTAATATTTTTATCACCCAGTTTTTCATTCTTTAATGAAAGTTCAACTTTCTTTGTTGGGTTTAATTTGTTTCCATCCTCATCTTCAAAAGAAACGTTAAAATACTGCTTCTTAGCAGTTTCGTAACCCTTTTCTTCTGTTAGATATACATCTGATAGATCCTGATATTCTTTTGCAACCTCTGTAACATGAAGTTTTGCTCCCTCTGGAAGCGAATCCTTCTCAGTTGTCGCTACGATATCATAATCATCGTATGTCGTGGATAGTTCGAGCTTTTCAATCTTCTTTTCATCTGTTCCTTCTTTTGCAAATGCCGCTACTGTATTTGGCATCATCATCAGAACAGACAATGTAATAATTAAAAAGCTCTTGATTCGGTTTGTTATGCTTTTTTGCATAATAGGTTTCCCCTTTCTATCTGTATATATTATGCTATTTTGGTTAACAAAATAAAGTATAATTTTTATTTTTTACACAAAATAAGAAGAGAAAAACAATATTCCCTCTTCCTATTTTTCTAATTGTTGTCTTTTGCTACATTTTTACATCATCAGCAACAGATTCTTTTACCTGGATTGCAGTGAGGTGATTTGCGTATGAACCTACGCTTTCATCTCTTAGACTATCTAATGTCTTATCTAATGTAGAATCTGCGTATCTCATTATTTCTTGGTTCTCTTCTAGTTTCTCTGATGCTTTAGCAAGATCAATTACAAGCTTATCTTTATTTTCTTCGATGTTATTGGCAAAACCTACAACGGTATTTCCATTCGCATCTTTATTTTCAGATATTTCTTTCGCATTTTGCTTCTTAGCTTCTTCTCGATCTTTTCTCTTTGCTTCTTCATCTGAAGTCTCTTCTTGAACTTCACCATGTCGATCTTCCTTGGTTAATTCTTCATCCTTTTTAACACCGTTAGCATTAAAATAACTAATCTTAGAATGATCAAAGTAAAATCCAGGCAAGCTTTCTACAAGTTTTCTATTTGGATGATCCAATGTTGTATATTTCTTATCTCTAACAGGATCCAAAGACTTCATAATGATAATACATTCATCTTCGCCAATTCTTCTTACTTCAGCGGGAGAAATCAGCTCTACGCCAGTGTTGTTAATTGAAACGCTACCCGCAGCACCTTTTGAGAATGATTGGTTCATGATCTTACGTGTTTCTTTACCGATTGCGGCGGAAACGTACTTCGCAGTATCTTCATCCCAACCACCACCGATGTACATGAATGTATCGCAGTTACCTGATAATTCTCCCCATGAATCCTTATACATCTTCTTTAACTGAGCTAATGACTGCAAGATGATCCATACGGAAATTTCATATTTACGGATGGTTGCAAGTTTCTCTTCGAACTTTGGAATCTTACCAATGTTGGCAAACTCATCGGCTATTAGTGACACGTGAATAGGTACACGTTGACCTCTATTGGATTGCTTGTTGGCTGGTATTACCTTACCAAATTCTTTGATGCCATCAAGCCATTCTTTAGCCTTTTCTTTTTGTCCACGCCATGTAATCAACTTGTCATCTTTGGTTCGGATCTCATACCAGTTATATTGCTTGTTATATTTGATATATCCATTCTTGATTCCTTCCAATATTTCTTTGGCTTCTTGTTGAGCTGCTGCTGACTCACGTTCAGATTTAGCTCTAACTGTTTTGACGACCTGATTACTTGCGTCCATGATCAGATGACCATATTCCGCATTTCCTTCCGAATAATCATATAAAAGCGTAAACAACTGAGAATACATTGTTGATGCCAAGAAGTTAAATGGTCCACCACCTGTAGGCAAGCAAATAAAGATTGCAGTCTTTTCATCACCAATCTTATCTAACTCGATATCATCATCATCTGTCAGCTCTACTACGTCCTGAAGATCAAAAGCCTTTAGTCGTGTAACGACAGAAATCAATACAGATTTTAAAGTCTTACCAGCAGCCAATTTAAAGTTTTTATACTGCTTTACGGCAAAGTTTTCTGGATCATATTGGGCAACCTCTTCAAAGATTGCATCTAATGGAGACTTAGAAGAGCTATCATTTTCATCCACGTCAGCTGCACGAATTAGTCTCATTACGTTTGAGAAATTCTGTTGGCTCTTGATCGTAAAGTGGTATAAGTAAGCAATTAGTGCTAACAGCAATGTCGTTTCTGCATTTTCCCAGAATGCATCGCCACCCTTCTTGTCGGCAGGTGTCGTGTTGGCAATGATCGTATCAACAAGAATCGTAATATCCTTATCTGAACGGATATATGTAAACGGATTATAATGTGCAGATCGATCCATGTTTGTAAGATCAAATAATTTAACCTTATAACCTAATGCTTCCAAGAATCTTCCATATTCTTTGTTTAAACCACCAGAAGGGTCGGTTACAAGATAGGAACAGTTGGCTTGCATAATATTAGGACCAACGATGTTAAATGATTTACCAGCACCAGATCCACCAATTGCAAGAAGGTTTAGATTTCTTCTTGTTCTCCATGCACTCAATGATAATCTGATTTCTTGTGAAAAGATAACGTTGTTTGGACCACTATCATCTACTACCCCAAAAGGCTCTGTAAATCTCTTTTTATATTCGGAATAATCTTCCATCCATTTAGCAGAACCTTGGGCAATATCAGAATCGTAGTGGTTTTTAATTCTATCCCTACTGATCAATACAAAGGCATACATCCCCGCTGCAATAAATAGTAATAGAGAAATAACGAATGTTCCACTTGGAATTGGGAATATCGAAAAAGGCTTGAAAACCATGTGAGGAAGCCCTTGAACAATATCCTCAAAAATATCATTTCGAGGATTGTTATGGGCAACGACTCTAACATGGATAATATAGAGTGCAAACAATGCATATACGATCAATGTGTAAATGATCAATCTCTTGTATCTAGCACGCTGTTTTTCTGAAAGATTCAGAAGTTTATAAAATTTCTTTTGGAGTTCGGCTAATTTTTCTTTGTCTATCATTTCGATACCTCACTCTTTTCTTCTGTTTCCTTCTCTTGTGTCTTTTCAACTGTCTTAGGTTCATATTCCTTAACCTTTTCTGTCGAACGAGCAATCTTTTCGTCAATAGAAGTAACCTTTTCAATTCCAGCTTCTTTTGCATAGACCTCAATTCTTGATAAAATACTAGCCATTTTAGCCATAACATTGATATCTAAACCTGTAATACGAGAAATCTTGATCAGATCAACGATGTCTTCTTTGATGTATCCCTTTGGCACGGTCCCCTTTTGAGCTGCCATAATCGCTTCGGCAGTATAGGATTGAAATAATTTGAACTTAGAATCCCACATGCCGCTTTTTTGCATGATTGGCTCATAAAGCAACTTTCTTCTAGCGATTTCTGTTGCTTTTGTTATAAAGTTCTTGGTTCCAACTACAACCACATTCAATCTTGGTTTCGGATTTTTGAAATGCTCGATTACATCTTCTTCAGAATACAAACATTTATGTTTTGTGATGCTTGCCAAACAACTGTTTAATTTCTCTTCAAATGCTTCGTCGTCTTGATCAATATTGATATCTACGACCAGATCGATTTCATTATCTGGCGTTGTCTCTGGATGACCATATTGGATGCCATACGGGGTTCTCTTAACATACAGTTGTTCTTGACCTACGATCCAGACTGGTTTTTTCATATCACCATTTTCATCTGGGAAATTTTTTGCTTTCTGCATTTGATAATGGCTCTCATTTAAAGACTCTTCTTTTACGATTTTAGAGACATCACCATGCGTAAGCATCTTGGCTTCTGCAATAAGCCCCATGATCGTTCTATTGTTAGATACAGCGATACTCTTTGGGGCAGAATATGTTAAAACAAAGGTTCCGTCGATCATCTTATCAATACCGATCGTTTCATCTGGTAATACATCATCAATCTTGCCTTCAATATAGGAAATCTCTGCCTCTGTCAGTCCACAGACCTCCAACATTTGCTTTTCTTTTCCACCTTTTTGCATATAGATTTTGGCAGCTTCATTAGAAGTCTTAATATGACAATATTTCGATGCGTTTGGCAGGATTTCTTTTACAACTAAGATACGTTGTTTTTCTGCATCACATTCTCTAATGATGAAGCCGTAATTACCCGTTGCTTCTCGCATTAAAAGATATGGGATCATTTGAGAATTCATAGCCTGCATCATTCGATCGATCAGATCCCCTCGGCAAGTAAAAGAACTTAGTTTTCCACCTTTTTCCATCCAACTAAGGATTGCTTTTTCATTTGGAAAATTACTATTACTCAAATAATCATGTAATTTCTTTTTAAATAACTTAACGATGTCCAATGTGTCATTGTTGATATTATTGGCTACATCAAGTTCCTTTTTTGTTACATTAAACGCCATTCTTATTCCCCCTGTATTTCATCAAACAACTTCTTTAATTCAACGAACATTTTCTCTGGATAATCTTTTTCCTTATAATCCTTCTCTTTAAATCCATAAGATTGCATGAAGTTCATATATTCTAAATCATGGGTAAAAGAAAGAAATTCATTCATTCCATAATATTCCACCACTGGACGTAACAATTCTTTCTTTTCTTCCTTCTTCATTCTTCTCCATAAAGCTGAAGGAACAATTTGTAATGGCAACAAGTCCTTGTCTTCAATAATATCCAAATGATATTCAAATAGCTTTTTAATATATTTCAGGGTCTCGATGTACCCCTCATCGTCCATCAATTCTTCTAATTTGATCGTCTTATAGAAAATTAAATATGGTAAAAAATCTCTGAATCGTTCTTCAACATTGTGATTGATCAACTGAGCAACGGTTGGATAACGATATTCATCGGTAAATTGATTCTTAAAATTCATATTGGAAATATCTTCTGTATTTTCATGAATCTTTTGGGCAATGGCAACCATTTTATCGTACTTGTTCTGTGAAATATGTACGATTTCCTCGCCTTTTAGTGGATCTGCATCATATTTTTCAACCAATCTATCTAGCAACATCTTTGTTTACTTGCCTCTCTTTCAATTTCTTTATCAGCTCTTTTTCATTCGTAACACCTTCTCTTGATAAGACCATTTGTCTTACAAGTGGAAGGTTGATCGTATCACTATCGCTACACCATTCCTTCTTATAACCATCGTAATATGTCTTGGTTTGTGGATTTGTAGCCACATATACACGTTCTACACGATGGCTAGGAGCATACAATCTTGGATTGTAGATCTTATAAAAATCGTATTTTTTCTCTTCTTTTTGCCCCATTTCTTTTTCTCTGATTCTTTTCTTATATACACCAAGAGATAATTGCAGAACACGAGTCGTAGCAATCACGTCATCCATTGATTGGTGGAAGGTTAATCCTTTGTTGAGTCCGTATTTTTCTGCTACCATACTCAATTTATACTTTTCACAATCCAGTAATTCTTTTGCCATTGGGAAAGCATCGATATGAAGGTCATAAGTAAAATCTTCACCAAATACACGTTGGTACATAGAGTTCATGAAACCTTCATCAAATCCTGTTGAGTTATATCCAGAAATCAATGCCTTTTCGCCAATAAAATTTCTGATCGTTACAGCTGCTACATCTTCCGTCGGTTTATCCTTGACCATCTCATTTGTAATGCCATTGATATCAGAAACCTCTTTTGGAATTATCATTTCTGGATTGATAAACTGGTTGATCCGATCGACCTCCCGAAAGGATACTCCATCATACGTTACCTTTACAGCACTAAAAGACAGAATTCTATCTGTCAGCTTTTTTAAACCAGTTGTTTCAAGGTCGAATACAATTAACTCTCGTCCTTTGTTAAGTTCTTCTAATAGAACCTTAGCTTCCGATTCTCGGTTTTCTAAAGATAATCTGCTCATTCCTTCTGTCCTTTCCATATTAGTACGATAGTTGTAATACAGGCAATCGTCATAACAGCAACAATGCCAGATATAACCAATGCTGGCTTTATCACATCACACATTGGATCCATATAACTTTCTTTTGGTGCATCTTTTAAATCTACTCTGTGTCCAGTAACTAATAGCCTATGCGTATTAATACCGTATGGAGTACAAGTAACAAGTGTAGCAAGATCCTTCCCTTCTTGAATCTTTAAGGCGTTCACTTCAGATGGCAACACTGTTTGTATATTATCTACCTCATAAGCCAACTTTTTGTTGCCAACGGTAATATAGAAGATATCACCTGTTACTAGCTTATCTATATCCGTAAACAATTTTGCTGTTGCAAGTGCCCTATGTCCACTTAGCACTGTATGTGTATTTTCTCCTCCGATCGGAAAACTCGTTCTCTCAATGTGTCCGATACAGTTTTCTAATACATCATCCTCTGTACCATGCTTAATAGGAAGTTTTACATTGATCTTTGGAATGTCCACATAACCTATTATGCTATTTTTTAGGTTTAAGATTTCAAAATAATTACTGTTCTTCAAAAGAAATTGGTTGCCGTTACTCTTAGAATATTCGTAAAGCTCTTCGTTGTACTTTTCCGCTTCTTTTATTTTTTCTTCTATATCACTTTCTTGTACGACTTCTTCAGAATAGGAAGCAATATCTTTTGCAGCGTGATATCTGTTTAATGTGTCCGTTATAGAAGGAATTAAAAGACAAATGATTGCTATATAGGTTAATAAAACAGCACATGTGAATCTAATTCTTGTTTGTCTCATAGCTTATTTCACCAATTTATAGACCAACTGGATTCTCTCTGTATTTCCTTCTTCGACACTTTTACACGTTGATAACACAGTTATCTTATCACTGGTTTTTGGATCGTCACCCAACGTGTAATCAGCCTTACTTTTTAGTTCCGTTAATAGATTTTGATATTCTAGCGATTCAGCCATATATGGCGTATTGTATACATTGTCGTATGCATCACCATTTATCATCGCCCACAATGTCCAATGTTCTGTTCTATCTGGATAATACATGTATAAGTCTGGGTTTGCTGTGCCGTATGCCTGGTCCTGATATCGAGTTAGCGAAGAAAACGCAATTGCTTCTGTGTTAGACCAAATTGTATCTGTGTTGCTGAACATCTTGTGTCCAAAAATAATTGTATGCATATCCTCTGGTACGTTTGCAATAAACAATGAACCACCAATGTAATAATACTTATTGAAATCATGGGTTAAATAAAAATATTGATCAGGAACTGGCTCCTTCATAACTGGATAGTCAATAGGTGTATTTGGTACCGTTAACCATGCGTATGTATCTTCGTTTTTACTTAATAATGCGGCAAAGTCGATCTTACGATCCATATAGTCATTTCTTACCACGTCTTTTCCGTTTGTTTCTTCGTTTGTTGCAATCTTTTGTACGTCATTTGATACTGCTGTAAAATGTTTTTCTGTTTCAAGCTCCTTAATTGCCTTATATCCAAAAAATATACTAACACCAATCAGTGCTATTCCAACTGTTTTTCTAACAGCATTTTTTATATTCTTTTTTAATTTCATGAATTTTCTCCTGCTTTCTTTCTATACATTATATTTTACCACATACTGTTATTATTTTCCAAGTAAAAGAAAAAAGAAGCTTAATATAAGCTTCTCTTTTTTTTTACTCCCATCCTACTAAAACTTGTTCATCGTGTGCTGGAGAATCCTCAACCCAAACCTGAGTTGTTACTGCATCATGATGAACAGAGCCAACTTGAACCTGTCTTAATGCATAATTCCCGTCTCCATACAAGTCTCTATTCTCTATAAAGTCATCTGCTGAATCATAAATATGACCAGAAGAAATTCCGACAACTCGCTCTTCAAACTGTGGATCATCATAAGCTTCTGAGATAACCTGGGTTTCCCAGTGACCAGTAGCATCATAATGAACCGTTTGATAGATAGGCTTCTTTTCTTTCTGAGCAGAAGGCTGCTCCACCGCATTGTTATTTGCAGTGTTTTCAGAAGGTTGGTTAGTAACATTAGAAGTATTCTCTGCATTTGTTGCAGATTCTGTATTCGTCTTCTCTTCTGTCGTTACCTTTTTATCATCCTTCTTTTCATCAGCTTTCTTTTCGTCAGACTTCTTTTTTTTGCTCTTCTTCTCTGTTTCTTTCTTTGTAGTATCTTCTTTTTCCTTCTTCTTCTCATTTCCAGAATGGTTGATTTCCTTAACATAAGAAGAACCAGAAGAGCCGTTGTCTCCACTATTATTAAGTGGAGTGAAAATCATAACTAGCATCACCACAATAAAAGTTACAAGTGCAGCCACGATACCGTATACCAACTTTGGTACGGACTTTAATCCTCTTTTTAATTTTTCTAATAAATTTTTCATTTTTTCCTCCTTAGCCCTCTTCGGCTTTTTTATTTTCTGCCTTATTTAACAACGTTCTCCATAATCATCAAATAAAGTCATATTTATTATGCGAGAAATAAGAAATGAAAAAAGGATGTTTTACAACATCCTCTTATCATTAGTGCTTCTTTTTGATGAGTAAGTATGCACCGCAAGTCATTGCTGCAAGAGCAACGAATGCTAGAGCGATTACGCCACCAGTTGATACGCCTGTACCAATTTCTGGAGCTAATTCATTTTCGACAGTAATCTGAATTGGATTTTCTTTTGCAAAATTCTTATCATCTACTGGACTTACAGTATACTTGTTGCTGTTTAACTTGTAACCGTTTGGAGCCTTAGTTTCTTGTACATAATATCCACCAAGATCATCCTTGTATTCAACATTGAAAGAAACAAGTCCGTCTGTACCAGTTGTGGCAATGCACTGCTTACCATCAACATCAACAGCTACTGATCCATCAGCGTTGAATAGTGTGAATTCTGCTCCTGCAAGTGTCTTATTCTTGTCAGCAGCATCAACCTTCTTGATTGCAACAAAGTAATTCTTACGAGCATCTGTCATTGATACAAGCTGCTTTTCAGCAGATGATCCAGTTGCAGTAAATTCAATTTCCTTAGCCTTTTCAAAGCCCTTTGGAGCCTCTACTTCGCTTAGAATATATGTCTTTCCACCAACTAGCTTTTCTGATACATTGTGCATTTCCTTATCAGAAACAAACTCATCAACAACTTCTCCTGTTTCCTTGTTTGTAATCTTCAATTTTGCACCGCTAATTAGTGTTCCGTGGTTATCTACCTTGGCAACCTGGATATCGTTATCCAAGTCTACCATTGTGATTGTAATAGGTTCATCTGTGCCAACCTTGGCAACCTGGAATACCATTGATGTGCTTAATGCCTTACCATTTACAGATTCTTTTTCAACTAATTGGTATGTATGCTCAGCCTTTAGAACCTTTTTTAATTCGAATGGTTCTTTTGTTGTGATGCCGTTATTTGGAAGCTCAACAGTTACAGGGTTTTCCTTGTCTGTGATGTCTGTTAGTTCCAACTTAACACCTTCAACATATTGACCCTTTTCATCAACCTTTGCAATCTTATAGTTGATAGCACCATCTACCATTGTGATAGTAACAGGCTTATCAGGATGGAACATGTCAACAGTTACTTCACGTTCTGTTGTGTAATAGTATCCATCGATTGGCTCGGTTTCACGAATAATGTATGTCTTACCAGCAAATAACTTCTTGCCGATCTGATGTTCTTCATCTGGCTTTGTCTGCCAGCTTTGAATTGTTTCGCCAGATTCCTTATCGACAACTTCCAACTTAACATTTGCTAATGGATGACCGTCTGAGTCTACCTTCTTAACCTTGATGTCGATATCTTCATCAACCATTGTGATTGTAACCTTTTGATCAGGCTTAAACTTATCAACTGTAAATGTGATGTCAGCTGACTTGTAGTGTCCAGCTACAACTTCTGTTTCACGTAAGATATATGTATTTCCAGACTTAACGAGATTACCAATCTGGTGTTCCTCGTCTGGCTTTGTCTGCCAAGAAGTGACAACTTCTCCTGTTTTGCTATCAATTACTTCTAACTTAACATCAGCCAATGGATGACCGTCTGAGTCTACCTTCTTAACAACTAAATCAATCTTATCTTCTGGAATCGTTAGGTTTACTGGAAGATTTGCAGGAGTATTCTCATCAATAGTGATTTCTACAGGTTTGGCATTGTAGTATCCTACTGGAGCTTCCTTTTCGATAATCTTGTATGTCTTTCCTCTACGGAAGATATTTACTTCTTGAGGCTGGCTTGAAGATGTAATTTCACCAACCTTTTCATCTGTCTTAGTGTCATATACCTCAAATGTTACACCTTCAATCTTTTCGCCTGTTGCAGCGTCAATCTTCGCAAACTCATAACGAACGTGTTCATTCTTGAAGCTTACTTGGATTGTATCATTTACTGGCTTTGTCTCTGGAACTAGGAAGTCCATTGCTTGTGCAATATAGAATTCCTTGTCGGCGTTCTTTTCAATAATTCGGTACATGTGACCAGCCTTTAACAAATGACCAACCTGTTCGCCATGCTCGGCAACGCTTGTCCACTTATGTACTGGTGTTGTTGCGTTTGGATCTTCTGTAATATCGTAAAGCTCTAATTCAGCATTTGCTACAGGGTTTCCCTTTTCATCAACCTTTACGATTTCACGCTTAATAGATTCGTCTGTAACGTTAATTCTTTCTAGTACCTTATGGTCTTCAGAAATTGTGAATGCCACTGGATTAGGATTTACAAAGTATCCTGTAGGAGCCTTCTTTTCTACTAACTCATAGTTTCCGTATGGTAAGAAGTTCTTAGGAGTTGAATAACTTCCGTCTTCCTTTGTTGTGATTCTGTATGATAGTTCTTCTCCAGCATTTGCTGTACCAAGAACGTCACCGTCATCATTTCGAGCTACTACGTCAAAATCATTTTTGTTTACAACTGCAAACTCTGTAACACCCTTGATAACATTTCCTGTTTCGTTATCAAGCTTTGTTCCTTCGATTTCGCCACGTAATACGCCCTCTTTAACTGTAAGGTTATTTCCAGCTTCCATTGATGCGACTGTATTATCATCAACAATGTTCATTAAGGCAACACCATTTCGCTGTTCTACAGTATCACCAACAGCAGATAATACTTTATTTTCTAATTTGTATCCGCTTGGAGCCTTTGTTTCTTCCACAGTAAGTGTTCCTAATGGAAGAGTTGGATTACCAGATGTTCCCAAATAAAAATCATCACCAGAGACCTTGTATTTCTCACTTAATCCTGTTATATACTTTCCTCTTCCGTTTTTCAATGTCTTAACAACCCATTGTCTTGTTGGAGTTGATGGGAGTGTGTCAAATGTATATTGACCAGCATAGAATTTGATTGTAAATTCAGCACCTTCTAAGCTCGCTGGATTATCAACCACACTTCCATCTTCGGAAATCTTATTTAGTTCGATTCCGATTGGGTCATTTAATGGCTTATCTGTTGAATATACGTCCCAGCCATCTGATGCAGTAGACAATGAATAAACTGAATAGATCTTAGGATCTAAAGCGAATCCCTTTGGAGCCTTTAACTCCTTAACATAAAGATTGTCTCCCTGATTAACTACGATATGGTCTAGTACACCACGTCCATTCGCATCAGTTGTGATTTCGCCAACCTTATCTGTTGTTGCTGTAGAATCACGATACACGCCATAAACCGCACCAGACATATCTTGTGCATAGCACTGGTTTCCAGTTGTTAACTCTGCGTTTCCGTTTGTCTTGTTTACACGAACGTACATTTCCTTAGTGCGTGGAGCTGTCTTAATTGTCCAAACACCTGCACAACGCTGGTATGGTACTGTTCCACCCATGTCTAAGTTCCAGCCAGTTGCTTCTGCACCTGTATATGGGTTTAAATAGCGAGGAACATTAATGCTCATTGTTACTGTTCCATCTGGCAATACAGATGCAACTGTAGCTGTGAATGGGTAATATGTCTTGTTTCCTGGCTCGTATGCAGTCTTATAAGTAAGACCAACATAACCATGTTCTTGACAGTCAACAAACTGAACGCCATTGATTTGGTCTGCTACAGCCGCAAGAATACCTGTAACATCATCAATATAGAAGCGGCTAACAACATTAGGATTTGTATTACTTGTACCTAGCGTGCCAGAGAATGTATCTCCTACAGCTAATTCGTTTACACTTCCTGTAGAACGTCTATTTCTTGAACGTCCAGAAATAACTGTTCCCTTGATAACAGAGACATAAGCTGTCTTATCTGATGTCTTGTACTCAAGATCACCCCTATAGCTTTCTTGTGTTCCATCAGTGTTGAACACGGCAATCTGTGTTGCGTTAGAAATCTTTAGGGTTGCACCCTGCTCGATTTCTTTTCGATCGCCATCTTCACTTGTGTAGGTAGCACCATTAACTGTTACGGTTGCACCCTTTAAGTCAAGAATAAACTTGCCTTCTTGGGCTTTTTCTCCTGTTGCGTTGTAGCCTGTATTTACTTCAGCATGAGCTGGAGTTGTAGCTACTAGCGGAGATAGTGGTAACATCATGACTGCTAAAGTCAATGCCACTGCCTTTGAAAATGTCTTTTTTACTTTTTTGAAAAAATTCATCTCTTTTCTTCTCCTTTTTCTTTCTGTTGCTTAGCAGTATCGAAACAGCAAGATACCATTGCACCGTCATATTGTTGAACAACACAACAAAATAACTCACCAACTGCGGTATGGTTCACCAAAAGGATACTTATCCTTTACAGAAGATATTATGCTATTTTTCTGGAAAAGTAAATATATTTTTAGAAAAAATTAGCGAAATCTTGTAAGCAACGAAAACCCTGTTGCCCCGATCATGTCTGAAGCGACAACGAGTAGTGCTACAATGCTAATAATTGTCACAACCGTAAACAACTGTTTTAGCACTTCTGAACGTTTCATCCACTTGATTCGTTTAAATTCGCTTCTTACACCCTGTAAAAAAGATGCTTTTTTTGCTTTTACCATATTTTTCTCCCTCCTATATACACTACTATTATACTACATACTGTTATGTAAGGCAAGAAGAAAGGAGCTTTACGCCCCCTATTTTTTGAATACTAATTTTGTTGATTTTTGTGTATAATCAAATGCTACTTTGGCATCTGACATTGACGTTCCATCCTTTTTCTTCAAGTTCTTCAAGAATTCTGTTTCGCCGTTTTCGAATAACTGATCCAGCTCATTTTCTGTCATTCTTCTACCACCGACATACATCCACATGCTGAAGCCACATGAACAAGAAAGCTTTCCGCCTTCCTGTTTTAATTCTTGACTACAAATCGGACAACTGCGTTTTTTGTATACAGCCTTTACAAATTCTACTCCGTAATTAGCGTCACATCTAAGCTTTTGTGTCCACACAGAGCCGTTATTTTTCATTTTCTTCTCTATTACTTTTCCGCTTAGAAGATTCAACATATCCTGCTCAGTAATTTTTGCAGAACAAATTTCTGATATACTTCCCGCCTTGCAGCCACTTTTCCAGTTGGAACAGAAGTATCCTTTTTCACCTACAAGAATATCTCCACCACAACTTGGACATTTTGTTAATATTTTTAATTTGCTCTTTCTTTGGAATCCGCCTTCTGAAAGTGGCTTCATTGGACTGTCTTTAAACTCTACGATCAGTTTGGCTACGGTGTCTTTCATTACTTGTTCAAAGTGTTGTAGTGACATTTCACCCTGACGTACTGCCTCAAGTTGTCTTGTCCATTCTGCCGTCATGTCAACATTACAGATATCAAAGTCTTTTAGGTTTTCAATGATCTCCTTGCCTACAGGAGTTGGTTTGATGATGTCTTTTCCTGTTAGCTCCATATATTTATTTCTGGTGATCAGCTCCTCAATGATAGGTGCCCTTGTTGCTGGCGTGCCAATTGTAAGATCCTTATCTCGTAGTGTCTTATCATTTAAGAACTTATTTGGATTTTCGCATGCTTCAATCAGTTTTGCAGTTGAGAATCGCTTTGGCATCGTTGATGTTTTCTCATTAAAACTATAATTGCTTACTTGTAACATTTGCCCATTGCTTAATTCTGGAATTTCAACATCCATTGTTGTCTTTCCAAAAACGTCTAACCAACCACTTTGCAATAACTTTTTACCAGTGGATCTAAAGGTATTTTCACTTCCATCTTGTGCAAGAACGCTTGTGATAACAGTCGTTACTTTTTGCTCCATGTTTGGCATGAAGATTGAAACGAATTGTTTACAAATAGTTTCGTAGATTTCTCTTTCTGGTTTGCTTAACGAGTTCATATCTGGCTTATGTGTAGTTGGAACTAAACCAGAGTGTCCTTCTTTTTCTAACTTCTCATCATTACACCATTTCTTTGTATGTCGAACACGACCGATCGCTGATGGCTCAATAGATGCTACAAATGGAGCAAGTGAGGGAATACATGCAACAGACTGTAATAGTCCTTCTAAATTTTCATTGCTTCCAATGTATTCACATGACGTTCTTGGATACGATAGCAACTTTTTCTCGTATAGCATCTGTAAATAACGCTGCGTGTCACCTGCCGAGTATCCTAGTGAGCCACATGCTACCTGGGCAGATGCAAGATTAAACAATTTCGGTGGTAATGTAGATTTCTTTTCGGTCTTATATTCTATTACCTTTGCACTATTTGAAAGAGTTGATACCTTATCTAATGTTTCTTGTTTTGTATCAAACCAAACAACGCCATCTTCTCTATTTTCATCGTCTTCTTTTTGACCACTTGAAGCCACAAACAAAGTTCCGTCAAATCCTTGTAAGTAATTCGCACTAATTCCGTATACTGTCTTAGGAGTGAAATTTTCAATTTCTTTTTCTCTATCGACAACGATCTTCAGCATTACAGTTTTAACTCTACCAACACTTACTAACCCATTCATCTTTAAACTTGCTGCTTCAGAAAGGTTCATTCCGAATAACCAGTCGGCGTGTTGTCTTCCGTATGCTGCAGATAAAAGATTTACAAGTCTAGGAGAATTGTTGTCATCCTCTAAATTTTTAAGTGCATGGAAAATGTTTTCATCTGCAATATTATTGGTCCAGAATCTAAGGATCGGTAAAGTATTTTTTAATTCAGCCAATACGATTCTAATTAGAAGCTCTCCTTCTTGATCTGGGTCTCCTGCATTAACGATGAAATCATAATTACCAGACTCTATTTCCTGCTTGATTGCCTGAATACGTTCCTTTGCAGTTAAGAAGTTGCCAACCTTCTGTTCTTCGATCGGTTTGTACTTCCAACCACCAAAGTTTTCTGGATAAATCGGTAATGTTTCCCAATTCCACATCTTTAAAGATTCATCTAATTCATTTGGTTTTAAAAGCGTAAATAGATGTCCTCGTTGGGCAACGAATCCGTTCAACGTATATGGTAATTCATTTTTATGTGTATAGTAGCTTTCTTTTATCACGCCTAATAGCGATGGCTTTTCAGCAATAACCAAGCCTCTTTTTCTGTAAAGATCGATCATATATATACTCCTTATTCCTTTTTTATTATGCTATTTCTGCAAAAGAAAAGCGAACCACCGTAAGATAGTTCGCAATCAAAATCAACAGAAAGGGGCTATGGGTGGTTTTGGGAGATCCCCTTCTGTATAATCCTATATTATCATAACAGTATATATTAGTCAATGAGAGAATGCCCCTTGACTTTAATTTCTTTTTAGCATATAATGAAGGTGTAGAAAAGGAAGGAGAAAATTATGGACACAACAGTTTTAAAGCTTGGAATTTCTGTTTTTATCGCTATTATTGGTGTATACATTTGTTTCAATGTTTTGACAAGCGAGATCAAAAGCTCAAAGTCTATTACGATGGCTGGTACAGAGAACTCTTATTGGAACAAAAATAAGTCACGATCAGCAGAGGCAAAGAAGGATAGAATTATGAAGGTTGCAATTCTGTTATTCTTAGTCGCTACAATTTCTGCAAATCTTCTTTTTTAGAAATAAAAAAAAGTGGGGATCAACCCACTTTTTCTTTATACGTTTGTACTAAGCTTTAACACGAATCCGTTAATGATAGAAGCGACAGTCTTAGTCTTTTCCTCAATGTTTTCAGCAATTAGATCTATAGCAACGCTATAGATTTCAGTAGCTGACTTCATTGTTACCATTGGCACTGTTCCGTGTCCATATTGAGAAGCAAATAATGCCTCTGCAATATTTTCGTTGGAATCAAATTGAATATTAGCAACATAAGAATCTTCTGCTAACTTTTCAATGTTTGATTCTAAAATCTTCACGCCATGCCCAACACGAAGACGTTGAGTCGTCTCGCATAGAGCGGCAAGAAAAGAGTTGATATTGTCCTCTGTTCCCTTGATTACAGCTTCGCCCTTAGAACGAGTTACTGTAACGCCGAAATCTAATTCTAATTGCAAATCCTGATTCATTTTAATTTTCCTCCTGGGCTTCTAAAGCCTTTTCTTTACTGAATCTTTCTTTTTCTGTGTTTTTAACAATTGAAGCCACAAAAGCGGCGATACCTAGTGCTATTGCAATCATTACTAATAGCAATAGACCAGAGAATAATGCAACGATAAGATTTGTTACAATGTTCCATAAGGAACCGAAAAACATAGATACCAAATTCATTTTATTTTCCTCCTATAATGTAAAACGACTAACCGCTATGCGATCTTGGAGACCTTGTAGGTCGCAAAACCTACGAAGTGTCTCTCAACATCTTCTAGTGATAATTCCTTACCACGCATTTCTGCTGGAAGGTTCATATCCACTGAAGTGATCGTATTGGCGAGTGCTGCCAAGTGCAAAGGCAAGACGCCGTAAACGTCCTTTCCTTTTACAGTCTCAGCATCGGCATGGCTTACTACCATGTCGAATTCGAGTCCCTGCTTTTTCAGGAACTCTACGAGAGCCTCGTGACGTGTAATCAAAATCTTTTCCATGTTATTTTCCTCCTTTTAGCCTTACTGGCTTTTTCCATGATCATCAAATAATTACAGTTTTATTATGTAAGAAATAAGAAATTAAAAAAAGAAGAGGTTATTTCTCTTCTTCTTTCTTCTTCCGTTTTCCAAGCAATAGGAACAATAAGAATAGCAATAGACCGATGAATCCAATCGCAATCTTTGACCAGATACCGTTAATAAAACGTGTGAACCAGTTTGAAGAAACAAGCACCTTGATTTCTTCTGACTCTCCCTGGTTTCCTGCTGCATCTACAGTTACAACTTTTAATGTTTGCCATTTATCTGATTCATGCAAGATATAGGACATGTTTCCATCGTTCTTTGCCACTTCTTTGGCATTGAAGCTTTGTACTTCTTCACCATTTAGATAAACTTTCGCTGTACCTAATGCAATGTTGTCTGAGAGCTTGATTCCCACTGTCATTTCTTGATCGGAATATAGCTTTCCGTTTTCAATACCAGTAATGACTGCACTTGGGTTTGTTTTATCTACAACAAACTTAATATTTAGCTTTTTGATCTGATTTGACTGCTTATTACCTGCTTCATCTTCAGAAGAAACAATGATTTCATAAGTTCCTTCTTTTTCGAATAGCGAGCTTGGTAACTTGTACTCATATCTATTCCAAGTTTCTTCGTTTGTCTTATTGAATTTATATTCATTCGCCTTCAAGATCGTTGACTTGCCATCATGTAAGACTGTTACCTCCTGTTTGATCAACTTGTTTGGGTTGATCTCATAGAGTGTAATGTCTTGTCCTGACTTATGATAAACATCATCAACAAATGCTTTACTGTCTCTTGATAGTTCGTATGTAGAACCAAATCTATTTACTGAGAATGTAATTGATTTTGTTGTGGTGTTGTTAGCTTTATCCGTTGCAGTGGCTGTAAGAGTATATACATCATCATTTTCTTCAATATGTTCAAAATCTGGCAATGTTACTTGAACGCCATTTTGATTGACTGAAACAGAACCACTCACTCTTACTTCAGGATGTTTTTGACCTTTTAATGTCAATACAATATTTTCTGCATTAAAATTAACGTCTGTCATTGTTACAACAGGTTGAACAACATCTCGATTCGCTGAGTTTTCTTCTACACCAGAGAATGTAATCACTGGAGCGACCTTATCAATTGTAAATGGTTCTTTACTAAATGTAGGGGCACTATTTCCAGCTAGATCTGTTGCATTTAATGTAAAGCTGTAATCTCCATCTGCATCAAACGTTAGCATTGCAGTATGTACGTCGCCATTATGGCTCCAACCACTTAATACTGGAGAAGTAATACCTTGCCCATTTAATGTTGCGATAACAGCTGCAGTTGCAGATGCTTCATTAAAATTCTTTTCTGTGATTGTAATCGTAGCAGTTTGAGTTGAATTGAAATATCTTCCTTCACTCATTGCTACAGAAATGGATGGCTTGGTTTGATCGATTGTGAATCTATCAACCTGTCCATATTCTGAATGGTTTCCAGCCTTATCGTCTACAGAGAAATCCAATGTCGCCTCTGTATCATTTGCGAATGTTACTGTTGCGATATTAACATTTTCATCAGAACTATCTGTTCCAACCTTCCAATCGCTGATTGAGGTGTATCCAACAGCCTTCAAATTAGCAAGTGATGGATCAAAGTTTCTTTCATATACCTTAATTGTTGCTGTACGAGGAGCATTATAATACTTGCCGTTTTGCACGTTTTGGTTATCATAAGAAATTTCGATTCTTGGTGCCGTTGTATCAATCTTGTATACAAAGTCCTTTTCAACTTTATTTCCAGCGTAATCTTCGCCAATAATATGCAGAACAACGTTGTTGCTGTTATTCTTGCTGGCATCAATCTTGATATCTCCAGTAATGCTTCTAATCTTGGCTTCTTCATTTGTGAATTCACCAGACTGAGTAATCTCACTATTGCTTGATACTGTATAAGAAAGTTTCTTCATACCTGCAAATACACCGATTCCACCATTATCTGGATCAGAAACAGAAACATTTACATCAATATCGGAATTGTATACTTCTTTTTGTTCCTGTTTCACTGTAACGATAGGTTCGTTAGGGTTTGCTTTATCAACAACAAATCCGCCATTAGAAGAAATGTATGTAATATTTCCTGCTTTATCCGTGATCTTTTGATAAATGACAGCATTTCTATCTGCGGAAATCACAACATCTTCTGTTACTGGATTCCAAGTCATCTTAGAAAAATCTGTAGATGCATTAAATGTTTGTGCTGCATCAGAAGGAGCATCAACGATTGCATACTCAATTGACTTCACACCAGAAATTTCATCTGCTGCATTTAATACGAAGTGTAGATCATTCATGTGGAACAAGTTGAAGATAAACTTCTTTAGACCGTTTTGCTTCTCAATATCTTCTACAGCTTGATAATAATCTTTTTCTTCATTTCCTTGTTTTATTTTGATTGTTCCAGTAGGAGCCGTATTATCAATTGTAAAATAATATTTTCCAAGTTCGACTTTATTTCCAGCTTCATCTTGATAAGTTGCTTTAATTGCGTAATTACCATTAGAAGTAAACTTACCGATATTTAATTTATGAGTTGTACCATCTGTGATCCAAGAGCCCTGAGTTGGTTGTGTATAGTTGATTGTTTCTCCAGATGAATTTGTTGCAGATACCTCAATATTAACTCTGCTGGAGTCGAATCGATCCTTAGCTTTTTCTGTCCATACCTGTGAATCGCCATCGAAATCTTCTACAGAAATTTCTGCATTCACGCTATTAACTGTGTAATATGGGTTTTCTTTATCTTCTGATAATTCAATTACCTCATTATTGTCACCTGTTAACTTCATCGTTGCTTTTGGCTTATTTGTATCAATAACGAAGTCTGTTTTCGCACGAGTTCCTTCTGTATATTGAACGCCATCTGGGTTCATAGATCCATCACCTGTTAAGAAAGATGAATCCCACTTATATTTATCCTTGTTAAATTCCATGAATCCATGATCCACGCCTAATTCGAATTGATATGTATTAGTTCTTTCATTTGTATATGTTTCTTCATTTCGATCTGCTTGTGAATCAATTCGGTCTTGTTTTAATCTAATACCGTCAACTCTACCATTTCTAATATCTTCAAGATTAAACATTTGAAGAGCTCCAGTTGGGGAGTCTTGGAAGAATAATGCAACATCATTTTCTTCAAAATTTCTTCCTCTGTAAGTAATGTTCATTACTCGCTTTTGATTGAAGAATTTTCCATTTACTGGTTCATTTTGAAGGTATGTAATCGTCATTTCTCGATCCAGTTTATCAACGATAACGTTCTTATATTCTTCTGTTTGAATAACATTTCCAGCTCTATCAAAAGCTTCGATCTGAATGGATACATTATTACTATCGACACTAATATTTCCTTCAATATTGATTACTTTGTTGGACTTCTTACCAAGAACCATATTTTCATTTGTTACTATCTTTTCCTCATTTGAATAAAGCTCATCTTTTGTTAGAGTGAAAGAATTTGTTCTAGGCTCCCCTGATGTGAGCTTTACACCATTATCCTTAACTGTAACAACGACATGATCAATGCCAGAGCTTTCATATTTTGGTCCATCTTTTATTCTGATGGTATATGAATCATTCCATTCAAGCCCACCCTTATTAAGATTTACAACTGGTGGAGTTGTATCCACTACAATGCCGTTAGACGTTGTAATGACTTCATTACCAACATTGTCAATTGCTTTGACAAGTACGATATATGTGCCTTCTCTTTCACCACTTATTTCGATATTTCCATCTGAAGATACTGTTTGCCAACCCGATTCTTTTGCTTCTCTAACAATATCAGCTTCCTGGCTATCTTTAGAAGGTGCAGCAATAACTTTATATTCAATATTTTTAACGCCACTATCAACGTCGTTTACATCAACATGTAGTCTGTAGCCACCTTTGCCTACAAACTTATTGAATTCTAGTTCGCCATTGTTTGACAGTTTGTTTCCTTTAATATCCGTAAACTTTCCATTGTCAAAGTTAACTGTAGGCAGTGTCGCATCAACCTTCAGTAATCCATCTGGAATTGTTGTGTCAGCCGATCTTGTTGCAGGGCTATTTGTGTTTCCTAGATAGAATTGGTTTGTAATATCACCTGTCGCTTGGTCATTAGCAATCGATAATTTATTTGAATATGTTCCATCTGCTTGTTTTACATTAACACTATCGAACAAGCCATCGCTATCATTTGCTTCAAATTCAACTTCAGCTCCTGGTCTAACGTAAGTTGTATTGCCAGTCTTGTAAATGCTTGAGTTATCACTGTCTTTTACCTTGATCTTGCTTTGAATTTTTTGGTCGTTCATTGTGCTTGCTGTGACATTGATATCAGCACTTGCATCATCTAAGATCAAATTCCAATTTCCTACGGAAGCCTGTTTTAAAGATAATGTAATTGCATTTGCATTATTTCCAACATAATACTTTCCGCCTGTAAATGTAGCTTCTAAATAATTTTCTACACCGTTTTTCTTTAGAAAATCCTTAACATCTTCATCGATATTTAGATTGTCTAGTAAACTAGTTGGGAAATGTCCAGTTGATAAAGCCTTCCATTCGTTAGAGCCATATTCCACTGTAATATCCTTAATAGATAAATGAGCATCTTTCTTAGTGATAGTAACGTCTGGACCGCTTGTTAAAGACTCGGTAAAAGAATACTTATCAGAACCTGTAATATTGATGTCAGATAGCGTTGCATGATGATTTCCGACTTCTTTTCCATCGAGAGTTGCTGTTGCAGTAATGTCAATATGATCAGATCCAACAATTCCCTTTGCTGCCTTTACATGTCCATTTAATTGTAACTGATTATTATTGTCATATACCTTCTGGACGGTATCCCATTCAACATCCTGCGATGTGATCGTTCCAAGGTTCTTCTTATTAACATTTACCCCTACAGATACCTCTGTAGCCTTATAACGAGGCGTATCTTCTGTTTTTACATTGATTACAGTTTCACCAATGCCATTCACTACAACATCGTTTCCATTAATAGATACACTGTTTCCAGATGTAACTGTATATGTAACAGAACCAGTATAATCGCTTGGTAGGTCTACCAATGTACTCTTAGCAAAATTTGCATCTCCATAAACCTTTTCCTGATCATGTTTGACCATTGGTACATCGACCTTTTGATAACGGGCAAGCGTCTTTGTTGTATTTGCGTCTGTTAATACAAATTCGCCTTCTGCATCTGGAGAATCCGCAATATTAAGTCTATACTTAATGATCTTATTCATTTCTTGACCAGAAAAATCAAAAGAACCATTTGCATAAGGAATTGTTAATGCATTTCCCTTGCTATCTGTGAATTGAATATCTGTATCTGCAATGACATTGCCAGTATCGAAGTTGAAAGCGATCTTTCCACCCGTTTGAGTTGCGGATACAAAATTTTCTTTAATCGTATCTCCAAACTTGAATTGTCCTTCGATTGGCTTTGAACCTGCATTTGTTAAGCGATAATAGAACACATCATCACTATCATGCGTTTCTGCAATATTGATGTAGTCCTTTTCGTCTTCATTTGACAACGTGAAAGCAACAGGAGTCGTGCGTCCTGCATCTTTGAATAATTGTATATCTGTTGTTGTTAAGTGGAGCTTGGTTGATCCACTTGTAATGCTCATCTGACTTTTACTATTTGTTCTAGTTTCAGCGTTTACAAGCAATACACTTGGGTTAGCTGTAGAAACAACCGTCATACCAGCTAGTGCCGTAGCAATAATTCTTTTTGTTCGAGCCATTCAAAAATTGCCCTCCTTTTTCTACATACTATATTATGCTATTTTTCACAAAAAAAGATGGGTTATTAATCCATCTTTTCTCTTCTGTATGCCAATACAATGTATCCAATGATAGCAAATAGAGATGATAAGCATAGGAATGTGAATCCATACATCGCTGCACCAGTGTCTGCTGGCTTATTACTTGTTGGCTTGTTAGCTGTATTATACTTCTTTGCGAAATCTAATTCGTGATTTACTTCATATTTAACATAAATTGTCATGTCATCGTTTACAACTTCTTCAAATGTAACAGGATCTGTCATTTCTGCATTTTTGTAGAAACCAACAAAGTCATATCCATTAACCTTGATGCCGCTAAACTTTGGCAGAACTTCTCCGAATGTAACATCAAATTCATTGTATCTTGGTCCATCTGCGATATTTGCAATAAATGAAATGTGTCCAGATGTTTTATTCATTTCAACATGTACGTCTAATGACTCTTCCTTCTTTGTAATGTCGTATTCTACTGTTCCAACGACGTGCATTCCATCTGGGGCAGTCAAATCCTGATTTATGATCTTATCACCAATCTTTTTCTTCAGATCTTCCTGTTTCACAATGTTTCCGTCTTTATCTTTGTAAACGACTTTAACAATAGCATCGTTAGACTCATTTTCTTCTACAGTTCTTTCGATCTTATCGTCTTTTCCTGTAACAGTATATCCATCAAACTTGTTTGTGAAATGCATTCCATCTGGAATGGATGGCAGTTCTGATTCATTGATGTTGCTACCAATCTTTTTCTTTAATTCTTCAGCCTTAATCTCTTTGCCATTCTTATCCTTATAGACAACCTTAATTGTTACTTCGTTATAATCAACTGCTCTTTCAATCTTGTTGTCTTTTTCAGTAACGGTATAATCTGTTGGATCACCAATAAAATGTGTTCCATCTGGTGCAGTTAGGTCGTTATCTGTTACCTTTTCTCCGACCTTCTTTGCAATATCCTCTTCTTTTACAACTTTTCCATCTGAATCCTTGTAAGTAACGTGTACAACTACTTGTGTTGCTGTATCATCGTCTACAAGTCTTGTAATTTGATCATTCTTTCCTGTTACGGCGTAGCCTGTAAATTCATCAATGAAGTGCATGTTGTTTGGTAAAGCAGGTAAATCTTCGCTTGTTACAACATCCTTGACCTTCTTGTTGATAACTTCTGTCTTTACAACATTTTCACCCTTTTTGTAGATAACACCAATTTCTACTGTATTGTATTCAATCAATGCTACAAACTTGTTGTCATCTTCATTTTCGGATACTGTATGGTTTACCTCTTCTGCTAAATGAGTTCCTTCTGGAGCGTGTAAGTCATCATTTGTGATCTTGGAACCGATTGGCTTTACAATCTCCTCTGTTCCAGCAGTAATGCCATTTGCATCGTTATAAGTGATGAAAGACTTCGCAGTATTCATTGCTAGTGTGCGTTCAATCTTATTGACGCCATCAACCACCTTGTAGCTTGTAAATTCATCTGTAAAATGCATATTTGGTAAAGCTGGAGGCAGGTCTGATTCTTTGATGATCTGATTTGTTTTAAATTCAAAGTCCTGGGCGAATGCCTGGCTTCCATCTTCTAGCTTATATACAACGGAGACCATTACTTTCTTTTCTACTGGAGCAACAGAGCCCTGTCGTTTTACGATGCGAACAATCTCGTTATTACCATCAGTGATCGTGTATGATGAGAATGTATCCTTGAATTCTAAGTTGTTCTGTAGCTTTGGTAGATCGGACTCTTTAATAACACTATTTGGTAATTCCCATTGTGTTTTTTCTAATACGACTTCTCCATCTTCATACTTGTAGAGAATGTGCAACTGTTTCTTGTCATCAAGCGTTAGCTCAATGTCTTCTCCACGAGTTCTTCTTGCTGGAAATTCATTTTCTACAATGTAGTAGCTTCTGTTTTTATCAAAGTTTGCTCTATTTAAGACTCCAGCTTCTGAATATGTAGTAATATCCGCAGATAGTGTGTCTTTTGTTGCAAGGCGGTAATCGTTTTCCATTGGTCCATTAAATACCTTTAACGCCTTGTTATCTTCGATTTTTTCTTTTGACATTGCAGATGAGAATTCTGAACCATTTATAAATTCATCTGTAAAATCACGATGATCCTTCCAACGGTATGTAATCTTAGCAAATGATGGAGTTGGCTTCCATGGTTTTATTAATCCTCTATCATTGTGATCTTCGTCTCCGAAATATCCGAATCTAATTTGAGGGATATTCCAACCTGTTCTAATTGGGAATGTTGTATGCACGCCCTTTTTATCAAATTGTAACAATTCGAAAGATGGGTCGGATGCCTTCAGATTATCGTTCCAAGCCTTTAACTCTGGATTCGCTTCGTAAATAGCGGCTCTGATTTGCTCCTTATCATAATTTGTGACATCTTCTAGCCTGAATGCTTCACTACTGTTTTCTAGTGAGTACAATCTGATATTACGATTGACCTTAATGATGTTATAAGAGATTATATTTGCTGCCCTGTTTCCAGTAGTGGTCTTAACAACATTTTCTCCATATTGTAAGAAGTAGTCGTTATATTTTTCTTGTGCTGGCACAATCGATGCACGATACGCAAAGGTATTACCTTCTGAGTTTTCTTCGATCTGGACCTCTGGGGTTGTAAATTCGTAATTTTTGTTTCCTACAGTTTTATTCAGCTCTGCATTGTCGCTAATGTAAGTTTTGGAAATAGTCTTAGACTGATTGCCAATTGAATATTCAAATTTAAACCCGATGTTTCCGTCTGCAAAATATTTTGCAAATTCAGTGTTCTCGTCTGAACTTTCATTTTTTTCTTTGAAAAGAAATACCGTTTGATGGGGCGTTGTTTCTTCTTCGGCATGTACACTTGTGATACTTGGAATGATGCTTGATGTAGACATTAGACCAGCTAAAATTACAGTCGTCAGTCTATCTTTTAAATTCTTTTTTGTGAACATTTGTTTGCTCCTTTCACTTCTTATATATTATGCTATATTTCAAAAAGAAAAGAAGGTTTTTTCACCCTCTTTTTAGTTCGTATTATAAAATTCTTCATCATCGACAATAAATTGGCGTGTCTTCTTTAGTGTTTCTTGTTTTTCTTCATTCTCTTTTGTCTTGAAAGAATCAGCAATATTATTCGTACCAAGAAATCCTGTCTCGTCATCATCCGTGGCTGCTAGTGCGGTTGTTTCAGCTTCACCAAGTTCTCCAGTAGGAGCTTGATTTGCATCCAATAAAGAAGTTTCCTCTTCTCCTGTAGACAGCATTGTTGTTTCGGTGTTACCACTATCCAATAAAGAGGTTTCTTCTTTCCCACTTTCTAAAGGAATCGGTTCTTTCTGTTCTTTCTTTATACCTTTTTCTTGAATTGACTTCTTAATGTTTTCTACACGTTTAGAAAGTTCTGCGGAAGAGGAATTTGCATGAGGTTCATTTTTAATTTTTTGCACTTTCTTCTCTTCCTTTTTTATTCTGCGACTAAAGTTTTTGTCTCGTTGCTTCAAAAGAGCCTTATAGCCCCATGGCTTCAGAATGAACCCCACGGCAATAAAAGCGATAACAAGCAGCACTCCAATAATCATGCACCAGAATCCGATCATTCTTAGTAAGTTTACAGTTTTTAACATATTCATTTTTTCTCCTGATTGCTTCGGTCAGAATATACAACATCAAAATTGCTCTTTGCAGCTTTGATATTTGTCATGATCTGATCATATAACTCAATTTCATCATCCTTTAGACCGTGAGACTTTAATTCTTCTGTCTTTTTAGATATTGTATCGAGTTCTGATTCGATATCTTCAATTTTGATACCAGCGTTATAGAAATTGACACCATTCGTATTTAATTGGAATGTCAGCTCTTTATAAACAACTAGTGCTGTTTTGATGTTATCCTTCTTTGCAATATCATCAGAAGAGATATCCATCAATTGCTTATAAAAGTCTTTGTAATCAACCTTTGTATCTCCAGCCTTATTTACGTTTCCAGATTGAATATAGTAATCTGCAACCTGATAAAATTTGGATGCTCTTTCTTTCTTTTGTTCTTCTAATGAAGAACTATTTCTTGCAATATCGAACCATGGTTTACTTAACTGCTTATTTCCATCGGTTTCATAGTAATAGAAATAGGCGAGTCCCATATTATACGCAAAATCATCGTATCCTTCTGGATTCCCATCTTTGAATCTATCTTGTACGGTCTTTCCATTTGTTTTATAGCCGACAAGACTTGTTAGCTGGTTGGCTTCATCCTGACTAAAGTTTCCATCCTTCAGATATACGTTATCCAAAAGTTCATCAAATGCCTCTGCTCTTGTTGGATCAAGCTTGATAGCATCTGAGTAATTTTTGATCTGATCCTCATCCGTCACTGAGATACGTGCGTTTTGAAGTTCTTCATCATAGGTATTGGTTAACAATGAATCTGCGTACAATCGAAGCCCAGTTGAAATCGAACATAGTAGGATTCCAATAAATCCGATCGTCATCCATCTATGATACGTTGCTGTCTGCTTCTTTAATGACTCAACTTCAAGCTCTTGATAATGCTCTAATGCAAATTCCAATTCTTCTACCGTTTGGTATCTATCATCAGGGTTATTTGCAATGCATTTTAAAATGATCGACTCAAGACCAGAAGATAGCGTCTTATCGATTCTTCTAATCGGAAGAAATTCATACGGAGGTTTTGTTGGGTTTTTTCCAGTAACAAGATGATACATCGTAGCACCAAGATTGTAGATGTCTGTTCTAGCATCTGATTGGTGATGTTGCTCACCCTGGAATTGTTCAGGAGCAGCGTAGCCTCTAGTTCCTAAGAACGTCGTATCACCATCCTGTCCCCCCTTATATTCTCTTGCCGTACCAAAGTCGATCAACATAATGTTCCCATCTGGTTTTAACATGATGTTTCCTGGCTTCATATCACGGTAAATGATCGGAGGATTTAGTCCATGCAGATATTTTAAAACCGAACATATCTGTAATGACCAATCTACAACATCTTCTTGAGATTGTTTCCCTTGTTCTTTTAAGATATCGCTCAATGTTCTACCTTCAATATAATCCATGACAATCAAGAAAGTATCATCCTGATCAAAGATATCGACAATACTAGGTAAATGTTCGTGTTTCAAATGACGAAGGATATTTGCTTCCGTAACAAGGTTTTGCTTGATGATCTGAGATGTTGCGGAAGTAGATGTCTTCTTGACTTCTTTAATTGCCCACTGCTTATTTACTTTTTCGTTGATGGCTAACCAGACCGTACTCATTCCACCTTGTCCAGTTCGGTTAATAATCTTATACTTACCATCTACTACATCACCTACTCGCAATCCCATTCGTCATCTCCTACTCTAAAAGCCAATACCGTGATATTGTCTTTTTCATTTCTTTCTTTTGATAGTTCTACAATTTTTTCTAATTGAGCTTTCAATTCCTCATTAGACTTTGTAAATTCAAGCGAAAGCATAGCTGCCATCTCTTTTTCACTTACGACATGAACAAATCCATCGCTACAAACGAGAAAGAGTGTGTTGTTGGCGTATTTGCCAGTGTAGAACTGTGGTGATGGAAGTTGGTCTCCCGCTCCACAACACTGCATTAGAACGCTTCTATCTTTATGTGTTAGAGCCTCTTCTTTTGTAATAGCTTTGGTATCGATCAGATATTGGACAACACTGTGATCGTGAGTAATCTGTTCAAGCTCTTCAGAACCATCGTCTAACTTGTAGCCACGAGAATCTCCGACATTGAATGCAATATACATGTTATTCATTACAAACATGCCAACGATGGTTGTTCCTCCTTGTTGTTGTCCGAGTTCTTTTTTAATTTCTGTATGTAACTCTTCAATTGCTCTTGTTATGGAATCTTTGAAACCATCAACGCTAAATCCTTGTTCAAATAATAAATTCAAATCTTTTACGAACCAATTTTTGAATTTTTCAACTGCTAAACGTGAAGCAGCTTCGCCACGTGACATACCACCCATGCCATCTGCGACCATTGCAAATACAATAAGTTCTCCATCTAATCGTGCTGTTTTCAATAAGAGGGCATCTTGGTTTGTTGCCTTTTTGATGCCCTTATCTGTACAATATGCTTTAATCATGGAATTAATCCTCGATAAACAACTGGAAGCGAACATTGGAGAATTGGATCAGCATTCCATTTACTAGTTTCACTGGCGTGTATTCTGGAATTGGTCTTCCGTTGATATATGTAAAATTCTTCGAACCAAGATCCTCGATACAGATTTCTCCATCTACGATATGGAACGTTGCGTGCGTTCTACTGATCGTCGTATTTCCAGAGATACAATAATCTACCTTTGCACGTTCTTTACCAATAATGAAGCCATCCTTGGTAATATTTACCTGTTCTCCAGTGTCTTGTCTGATCATGTATACGTTCTTTGTTAATGGAGAACTTGAAAGCAATGTCGTTCCTTCTGCACCATCGTCTAAAATGTTAGCCCCTTCATCTTCTCTTGCATAATCAAGATCTGTACGAGCTTCTTTTGTAATACGCATGCTTCTTGGAGCTGACTGGACCGTAATATCCATGTCATCCATATCAATACGTCTACCTGTCTTATTATCAACTAGGTGTGGATCATGATTTAAGCTTCCTAACTCTTGTGAGAAGTCTTCTTCGTAATCTTCTTGTTCTTTTAAAATTTCTGCTTCTAACTTTTGACGTTTCTTCTTTTGAGCATTTAATATTACAACGATAATTGCAATTGCCACTACTCCACCAAATACATAAGGTAAGAATGGAAATTTCTGTAATAGCCCCTTTGTTTCTAGGGCGTCTTGTGCATCTTTGATATCTTTAACCGCAGCATCGATCTTCTTTTGTGTACGGCTGTCATCTTCTAACAGATCCTTACCCGCCTTAATTGCATCATTTAACTTCTCAACGGATTGAGGCGTATATTCATTGGTATCAATATCTTCAGCAGACTTGATTGCCTTTTCAAGCTCATCGGTATCTAAAGAAGCTAATTCTTCTTTCTTACGTTTTTCGTCAAGCTTTTCTTTATTTTCCTTTTCCTTCTCTGTTGAAACCTGACCTTCAGTCTTATACTCGATTCCATTTTCACTTAGTACACTTTGGATACGTTCGTTTGGAATGAAATAAGAGTTGTTATCTACAGAAGAGGATACGATTCCCATGATACTGTACTTACTATTTACAATTGGGGATCCTGTTGCCACTGCCGTGTTGCCTGCAAAGATGTATTCTTCACTGGTTTGCGACTTTGCTGTTACAGTTCCATCGAGTGATACGACGGCGTTCTTTTCCACATATAATGCTTTTGCTGGAGCATTTGTTTCTAGTCCTGCATTGGTGTCGGTGAAACTCATATATTGAGATTGCTTGGATGCAAGTCCGATAACCCCAACACCCTGCTTAAAATTCTTGGTTGTGATTTCGACCTTGGAACCTGTCGCAGTAGAAACCTTGATCTTAATATGTTGGGCTGTTTCCTTTTCACTCTTTAGCGAAATCCCTAGCTTTTCATAAGCATCTCCTTTTTCAGATAAGATCTTTTTGTATAAAAGGCTAGATGTTGTATCATCTGTCAATGTTTCGGTCGTTACCATATCGCTTTCTGAAACCATAGTACCTGTACCAGATGCCCATACATCAAAGGACCCATCGGAAAACTCATATCCGATCTGAATATTCATGATTGCCTTTTCTGGAATTGCTTCAATCGTATCAGCTGTCTTAGAAGTGCCTTCTTCTGCGTGGACCATTGTTGGCATCATCACCAAACAAGAAGCAGCTACAACTTTTAATATATTCTTCTTAATATTGAACATGTTTGCTTTTTCTCACTTTCTTTGTAATCACTTATATTATGCTATTTTCTTTAAGCAACTAATGTTAAATTAACATTTTGTTTTACTTCTTCTGGAGCCTTAAAAAATAATAACATCAGATCAGCATTAAACATGGACTTCAATATATCGCAATTTTTTTCTACTTTGTCACAACGGATCTTTCTAAGAGGGATCGTTCCACCATTATAATTGAAGGCATAGTCTGAAAAAATTTTTTTGTACTTCTCCCATAACTTAACAACTTCTTTCATGAATGGACTTCTCACGCTCTTCTTCGCTTCATAATATTCCTGCTCACTCGTAAAACCACCCATTGCTGCCTGATAAGCAAGATCCTTGACGCTTAGAGGATTTGCCTCTACTGCATAATGCCACATGTAACTTAGTTCACGTTCCACATAAGAAATTGTATTATTTAAAGCAGAAACACAACGTCTGATCCACTTCGACATTGGGTAATTTGATTTCTTTCGTTCGATCATAAGCCGTAACGAGTAAACTTATATAAGTTTACAAGATTGATTATAGAGATATATAAATCATTGATTTATACTAGAATTATTTCAAATTCTATACGGTATCTCTTTTTAAATAACAATAATATTATTCGTTTCGACTATTGCCACACAACAATAATATTACTGTTATGTTTGTTGTTTTTAAACTTCCCATATAGTGATGTATGCTCTGTATCTAGTTAGAACATCCATTTGTACAGGAATTAACATCTATATTTTATACAACATCCTTAATATTCATTCCTCTTCTTGCAATAACAAATGCTGCTCCTGTATGAATATTAAGTTTCATTTTATCGCAAAACTTATTTTTAGCGATCCAGCTAGTCCAAGCTGGATTTACTTTTATCAATCCTACATTTCTTTTGTTACATATTTGTTCAGCTTTGTCTAAAAACGTTCTATAAGCTAAGCTGTGTGTCATTTTGTTATATTTCTTCCCTTTTTTAGATTTGCCTTTTGTAGCTTTAGATTTTGTCTTTAAAAAGTTTAGATCTTCTACTACGATATCTTTTCCAGTCTTTAATGCTAATTCCGTCAGTTTATTTATTATTAACAGCAAATCGTTTTTAGTTTTGTTTCCACTTCCAAATCTATATGTCATTTTATCTATGCTAACTAAATGACCATATTTATTCGTCTGGGAGATGGCTATAAATCCTTTGTTGAAATCGATTCCAATTACTCCTTGAGTATTATCTGTTAAACTCGAATCACAATTATTGATCTCAAATGTACATTGCAAATAATATTTATTGTTTCTTTTTATTATTTGGTATGTTAGTGGAGAATTTTTGGTTTTAAGTATTTCTTTCAATAACCTTTTATGATTATTGAAGAAACATTTTCCATAAACATAACGTTCTTCTCCTTTTGCGTCTTTGTATTTGAAATCTTTTCTGACTTTCATAATAAACTGGTTTATTTTAGGTACATACTTTAATTGGAAAGTCTGATTACAGCCTGTTTCTTCCTTGCTACCTACAAAAACCATTTGGTTGTCTCTTTTATTTAGAAATTCTTCTAAACTTTGTTTGAGCAACTTTTTGGTTCCAAATGTTATCTTAAACTTATTCGTTTCAAGTTGATAATTTAAAGATTTAATCTTATTGACTAATTTATCTCTTCTTATTTTTAAGAAAGCAACTTTAGTTTTAAGATTTCTGTATTTTGTTAAATCTTTTATATCATTTTCTTTAGCCTTTAGTTTTAAATCTAACAACATTGGAATTAGTTTTTCTAGTTTTTTAGATATTCTTTCCAACCTGTACTGGTTTTGCTTAACTTCTGTCTTTTTTAATGCTTTTATGGCGTTAATTCTTCCCCGAACTGTTTTTGTAATAGAATTAGCGGTCCTTCTACTGATGCTATACTTCCTTTGCAGTTCAGTGTTTAATAGATTTTCTTTTATTTTAGGATTGTTTCTGATTATATAGTAAACCTTTCTCAAGATATAATTATATTGTTCTTTGACTTCATCAAAATACGCAATTACATCTTCATTGTTTTTACTGTATAATCTAGTTTCTGTTGTATATTTCAATATATCCGCATCCTTTCTACAGATATATTATAACATAGAATAACAAATCAATCTTGTATTCATATAAGTTTAACTCTTATT